>Ga0247664_1000052_pt1 | contig 33579 bp, 50 predicted proteins | sample CNK05_metaG_FD_182715 | JGI IMG/M metagenome (GOLD analysis project Ga0247664, IMG submission 182715) | Soil microbial communities from Purdue University Martell Research Forest, Indiana, United States - CNK05 | ecosystem: Environmental > Terrestrial > Soil > Temperate forest > Bulk soil...
CACGTCGACATTGACGGGTGCCGAGGTTGCGCCGCCGGACCCGCCATTGCCTTCGGTGGGTGGCGCGGGGGGCACCTCCGGGTCGGTCAGCTCGTTGCTGGGGTCTTGCGGATCGAGGCCCATTTGGACGAGGCCAGCATCTCGTAGCGCTTCGTTCTGCTGCAGCTCCTCGTAGACGCCCATCGCACCGGCGCGTGCTGCGCTATCAGGCTCCAGCACCACCTGGGCGCCCTGCATCCGCAGCGCCACAGCCTCGGGAGCAGGCGGCGGTGGCAGGTTGGCGGCCGCGGCGGCATCGATGATGGATTTAGATACGGTCGTGGTCATGGCTGGGCCTCCTCTGCTGTGGCGATGGAGAGCGCATCGAGGTTGCTCTGCATCGAACGGGGATTGATGCCGCCACGCGCGGCCTTGGCGACCAGGCCACGCCGGTCCAGCGTCATCTGTGGCCCGAGCGACGGGTCGCTGTCTTTCTCGGCTTCCAGACGCGCTGCGAGCGCCTCAGCGAATTCGCGGTCGATCTGCGCATCGCGCTCGGCCTTCGCCGCCTTCGCCGCCTCGAAGAGCTGCTCGATCTCGGCGCGCTCGGCCTCCGCGGTTTTCTCGCGCTCCGCGGCCTCGGCCTTGGCCGCCTCCAGCACCGCCTTGTCGTGCTCCTCCTGATCGCGCTCGCGCTGCAGGCGCCCCTCCTCACGGATGGCGTCCAGCTTGCGCGCCTGCTCCTCCTGCTCGGCCACGAATTCGGCGCGGCGCTTCTCGGCTGCCGCCGCGGCATCCTCAACTGGATTGGCCGCCGTGGGCTGCTTTGCCATGTCATGTCTCCTGGGTAGGAAGGCGCCGGCTGAGTTGCCCCAGCCGGCATAGTCGTTACGTTACGGGTCGCCGACGGCAGCAGCCCACACTGTATACACGCCTGCGTCTACGGGAGCAGTCGTGTCGGTTGTTGCATCGACACCGAAGCGCATTTTCGCGATGCCCCTGATCTCCTGAATCCCGACCCCATGAGTGAAGTCGTAGTCACGGACATTGGTCGTTGACTTGGCCCGTTGTGCCCACGCGATGCCGAGCGCCTGCGCGCCGCACAGGAACGAGGCTGCGGTGTCGATCGTGGAGCCGCCGGGATCGGTCGTTTTCAGCACCGGCAGTTCCGGGATCTCGCGCACGATCAGACCGTTCCAGAGGATGTCGCCGCCGGTAAAGAGCGGGTTACTGGCGCCTCTGTCCCACGCATACTGCATGCTATTGATGATGGTCGGATCGTTCATCAGATCGCGGAACGGCAGCGACGGCATGAACACCACATACCATTCCTCGTCGTTGTTGACGCGGATCGGCCGGATATGCGGTGAGGCAAGGCGCGCACGCCGCTTGGCAAGCAGCAGCATGTTGGCGCTCATCTTGTCGGCGGTGTTGTCCACGGTGGCGAGCGCTGTCGCATAGACGCCGGACACCCCGTTGCTGACGGCGATGCCGAACTGGGTGCGATCGGCATTGTTGACGAGGTGGTAGTTGCGCTGTGCCGCAGTGGCCGCAGCGTAGGTGAGCTGCGTATTAGCATCGGCCGTGATCGCACCGAGGGAGCTGATGATGTCGTTCCTGATGCGCTCTTTGTCCCACGTCATCAGCGCATCACGACCCGCATTGCGTAGGTCGATGGCTGACTTCTGCTCGTCCCACTCAGATACCGCAACGGCATGCCGCAGCACGCCCACGGTGACCTTCAGCGAGCGGGCGTTGAGCAACTCCTCATTGCCCTCTAGGACCGTATTACCAGTGACCCCGGCGCCGATCAGACGCCGCACAGTAGCGAAGACTACAGAGTCGCCATTCTTACGGGTGAGGTCGTCCTTTATTTGGATCATACTGTCCATGCTGGTACCGAAATACCGGCTGAACTGGTTTGTTCTTACATATTCCGAGAAATACTGGTCATCCCAGATAGTCGGCGTCAGACCTGGTCTGGCAGCCGTGATGTTCGGGTCGGCCATTGGCCGTCACTCCTAGCTAGCTGGCTCCTTTCGTTTCGGGGACGCCCGTATGCTCGGCGGCAGCACTCGCGCCCGTCATCGACCCTTGCGGTCGCACCCGGCGGCGGTGTGGCTCGTGGCGAGACGAGGCGATAACGCCTGCAAGACCCGCGAACTGGTGACTTAATGCCTGGTATTGGTCGTGCGCTGGCTCAAGATGTCGTCCAGCGACTGCGGCCCGGTAAAGGCTGCTGAACTGCGCGGCAGTGCGCTGCGTGCGTTGGCGAGGCTCGGCGGCAGGTTGGCGACCGGCGACACGCGGGGTGCGGGTTGCCCACCATTGGTGCCTGCCTCGGCTTCCCACTTGGCGCGCAGCTTGGCCTCGTAGCCGGCCGGGTCGGTGGTCACCTCGCGGATCAGCCGCAACCGATCGACCTCCTGCGCCATCCAGCCATACGGATCGGTCTGTTGATACAGTTGGGTATACAGCCGCGGGTCGCGCTCCGCATGCTGCTTGAACTCGGCGATCGCGGCGTCCACCTTCTCGGCGCCCAGTTCCTTCCGCAGCAGCAGCTCCGACACATTCAAACGCTCGTTGAGCAGCGCGCCCTGCAGCCGTGCATGGTAGCCGGCCGGATCTTCTGCGGGATTGATCGGCTGATACTGCGGCTGGGCTTGTGGCTGGGCCTGCGGCGGCGGTGCTTTCTTCAGCTCCTCGAGCTGCTTGGCCAGCATATCGCGCTCGGCCTCGAACTTGGCTGCTTGCGCCACGTAGTTCTGCCGCTTGTGCCGTTCGTCCTCCAGCGCCCTGCGCGGCACCACAGGCTCGCCAGGGGTGGCCTCCGGTGGCTCGGCGTCGTCGTCATCCGGCTTCGGTGTCGGGGGCGCTGGCGGGGCCTCCGGCGCCTCTGGCTTGGGTGTGGACTCTACCGGCGCGGCCGGCGGTGCCTGCTGCGGCTCCGGCTCGGGCGCGCCAGAAAGGAACGCATCGAGCTGCGGATTGGCGGGTTCAGCCATGGTTGTCTCGCCTTTTGAGGGACTAAAGGGACGCGTCCGCCGCGGTATGAATGCAGACGACGTCGTTGAGCCCGGCGATAACGCCAGCCCCGATCAATGTCTGATTGTTATCCGCTGAGCCGTCCGGGTTGACAGTCGCGGCGATATCGCCGCCGGTCGTGGTGTCCCGCCAGTTCGCATTGGCGGCAGACGGGTTGAACGTCGTCACTGACGGCGGCACCCGCATCTGCACGGGGTAGGCCCATTGGAAGCTCGGTGCCGCACCAGCCACTGGATTGGAATAGCAAAGCGCGCCCACCACGCCCGCGTTCTGCGCCGGCGCAGTGCCAGCCGGAAATGACTTCGCGTAGTAGACCTGCGCCAGCGCCAGTTCGGCCCCGGCGGCGCGTGGCACCCACGGCGTCTGATCGGCGCTGCCGGGATAGAGGCGCACGGCGGATATCTCGAGCGTCTGCCCTGGCGCCAGCGTGCTCAGCAGGGTGGTGGCTGTGTTGCAGAACAGCAGTTGGTTGTTGGTCGCAGCCTGCCATGCGTTGCAGGTCGAGGTCTGGGCGTTGGTGCCAGAGCCGGTGTCAAATTTGACCGACATCCCGGTATTGGTGGGCGTCAGCGACAACCCGTGCGCGGTATCGCCTGGGACGGTGAAGCTCAGGCAATGCGAGGCGGTATCGGCCAGCGTGAACGAGCTGGCATAGGACGCGCTGCCCGCGGCGTTGTGGTTATACAGCCCCCATCCGTAGGTGCCTGGTGTGGTCGCCTTGGCGCAGAAGTCGACCACCAGCGAACCGGCCAGCGGCGTGCCGTATTTCAGATCCGCCAGGGTCTGCGCCTGGATCGGCTGCATGATGTAGGACAGTTGCGCGGCAGTTGGTGTGGCGGTCGCCGCAACGGCAATCTTGAGTGACGTCGAGCAGAGACCTTGCGTCGTGCTAGAGCGTTGCAGGGTGGTCGATCCTGCCAAACGGAAGAACTGCCATTGGTCGGGTCCGTAGAGGCCCGAGACGGTCACGACATTACCCTCGTCGCGCTGGTCGATGGCGCCGCATGGATTGACGATGCGATTGTCAGTGCCGGGTGGCGCCGTGACGATGCCAAGCGCCGGGTCGGACGGTAGGATCGCATTCCCGGAATAGAGCATGTTGTTGTAGACAGCGTTGAGGATCGTCGAGTTGTGGTTGAACAGCGCCACCCCGTAGTTCTGCGTCGGCGTCTGCTGGTCATCGAACATATTGTTGCCCAGCATGACGAGATTGGACATCACGCCAGGCTGCGCTGAGGTGCATGATCCGTTCAACAGGATGCCGGCGATGTTGATCGCCGGGAACTGATTGGTCAGCGCGTATTTGACATACTGCCCATTGTTCGCGGTGACGTTGTTCGACAGCACGATGTCGTGGCCGTTGCAGACATAAAGCCCGGGTGTGCCGGCCTGCGAGATGTTGTTATCAGCGGCGCGAAACCGGACATTGTGCAGCGTCTCAAATCCCGCTCCGGTGGTGCCGCGGCAGGTATTGCCAGCCATCAAGCTATCAATCGTCATAGCCACGACGCCGCAGGCTGATGGCGCGCTCAGCGGCCCCTGGAATTCGCTATAGTTTGGCGTAAAGCTGTTGTTGATCAGCTTCAGGTCCTGCAGGTTCTCCAGGAACACCGGGGACGACCAGGTATCGCGGATGCGGTTGCCGCGCAGCAGCCAGTTCGGGTTGGCGAACCACGCGCCGTAAGCGCCCCAGAGACCGAACCCACGCCCCGCCGCCGCCTGCCCGACCGTGGTGACCGGTGTGCCCGCTGGCACATCAGCGGTGAGTGGTGCGGCAAACCTAACGGTGAACGTGCCGGTCGGACTGCTGACCGCGGTCTGATCGACCACGGCATTGTTCGCAGGAACCCCGGCCGGCAGCCCGGTCGCAGCAGTGCGATCGCCGGGAATCAGGCCGACGCGCGCGCACCCGGCGCCCGACATGCAGCCGAACGACATCGTGGTGTCGCCGCTATGGGCGAGCGCCGAGCTGACATAGGTGAACGACTGCGCGGTACGGAAGGTCCGACCGAGGTCATGAAAATAACTATCCTCCACCAGCAGGTCACTGACGCCGCCGGCCGCGGCGACGCTGACACCGGATGGCACCTTGCACTGCAGTGGCCGGTCGATGGTGACGCTGGTGTTGACTACGAACGAGACCACGCGCGTGCCACGCTGGATGCAGCGGTTCTGGTCGGTGTAAATCGTCATTTTGTTGGCCAGTCCCGACGTGTTCCCCGTCGCCAGCACGGTGGCCATGCCGAGCGCATCGGCGGTCAGCGAAAACCCCGTGGTCACTGGAACCCGTGCGTTGATCAGCCCGGTGTCAGTCATCCCTTGGAATGACAGGTTCACTTGTGTCGCGGACGTCGAGGCGATCCAGACGTCGGGATTGATCACCGGGGCGAGGAAATAGCCGCCCGGTCGTGTGGTCGCCGGCACGCTGGCGAAGGTGAGCGATGTGTCGAATGGCTTGGCGGTGGCCGACAGATTGCCGATTGTGATCGGTGGGCTGCCGATCACGGCCAAGCCGTTGCCTATGCCGGTGTTGCGGAATTCATCGCGGATGAACTTTGGGCGGCGCGCGGGCCAGTTCAGGTTCACCAGGTCGCCCGCCGTCGTGTTGGTGGGATAACCTCCATCGAAGGTGATGCCCTCAAATTTGAGGTCGTCGAGGTCAGTGCCGGTAAACAGCGATGGATTGGCGGCATTGGCCGTGGCGGCGATGAACACCACCGGGCCGCCGGACGAAACGATCGTCAGGCCATTGCAACCGGTTGGGATGGTGACGACGCCGCTCAACTGATAGGTGCCGGTCGGGACAGCAACGGTCTTGGTGGGTGTGGCGGCGCAGGCTGCGGTGATGGCCGCCTGAAACGCCGCCTGGGTGTCGGTGGCGCCGGTCTGGTCGACGGGCACGCCAGCGGCGCCGTAATCGAGCGGATTGATCACCTCGGCGGCACGCTCGCCGAGCTTGCGCGGCGCGCTCGAGCCGGTGGCCTTGACGGTGGTGTTGCTCATATCGCCACCAACGGGGGCCGGTATCTGTGCGCGTGCCGCCAGAGGCAGCAATAGCAACGCCAACGCCAGGACTACGGCGCGATGCATACGAAGCCTCCGTTATTATAGAAATCGCCGGATTTCGCTCCGTCTGGCGGCGAGCCGTCGGGCTTGGCCAGCGGCAGCGTTCCACCTAAGCCTTGCAGCCGTGGCGCGGGCACCTCCCACGCCTGCAGTGGCTCGTGCGGGAATTGCGCCACCACCACGTCGTAGGGTTGCTCGCCGGTTCGGCTCGTGCCGTCCACCGAGTTGCCATCCGCCACCTGGCCCGCGCTCACCAGCGCATCCATCGCGGCGATATTCTCCCGCATGGTGCGGCCAGCGCCGCCGCGTGCCACGGTGCGGGCGTAGCCCTCCAGCACGACCTGCGGGCCGCGCGCTCGTATTGCTGCCATGGGTGTCCTCGGAAGTTACGGGATGGTGGCGATCGACTGCGCGCCCGGTTCGTCTGGCGAACGCGCAGCGCCGCCCTTCGGCCTCACCTGTGGGAGAAAGTTCTTGGCCGTCAGCCTATAGTTATGGTCCTGGAATGTACTGCACGAGCAGCAGCTGACAGGACACCGAGCTGGCCACGCTGTTGGTGGCGTTCTGTCCGGTGACTGAAATAGTTGTGACCACCCCGTCGTTCACTGATGTGGTGCCGGAGCTGGTGCCGCCGGTGGCAGCATTGAAAACCGTCCCAACAGACGCCCAGGTATGAGTGGTGGTGCCGGTCTTGACGACATAGACATCGGACGACCATTTGATCGCCGAGGCGATTGCGGCACTCGGCTGGGACGTGTTGGCGGCGCCAAATTTAATACGTGCGGTCTTTGAATCTGTCGTGCCGCCAAAATTTCCTGAGGCGAAGATCCGGATGGTATCGCCGATATTAACCAGTGTGTTGGCGGGGATGTCGAACGTCATCAGCGTGTCTTCGGTCAGGTCGGCGCCATTGCCGGCGATCGTGCCGTTGATATACAGCGTGCGCGCCACGCCCGGCGCGGATGACGGGGCATGGACCGGATCGGTCGCTCTGGCGCCGGTCGTCGTGGTGCCGTCCGACGTGGTGTCACCGGACGCAAATGTGCCCGAGATCCGATCGCTGCGTACCTTTGCTAGGTTGGCTTCCAGCGTGGCGGCAAAAGCACCGCGGATGGCCTTCTCAGTATCGGAGCCAGGATCAACGATGACCTGTGCGCCGCGCCCGGTTGCTGTTGCTGGCATCAGCGTTGTCCTTGTGTTGGCGGTGGCGGATGCATGATCGCGTGCGTCTCGGCGGCTTTCTTGACCGAGGCCATATGCAAGTCCCTGGCACGCGCGGCCTCAGAGAGCGCCTTGAGCCGCTCAGTGTCGGTCTGCGCTTGCGTGTGCTGGATGCCGGCAATGGCCTGTGCGTGCTCCACAGCCGGGTCCAAGCCCTGTTCTGGCGCCTGCTGCATGGGCTGCTGCGCGTTGTCGTCCACGTTCGGCTGGCCGTAGGGCGGTGCGCTGAAATCCGCATGCATGGTGTGGATCTTGCTGATCACGTTCACGCCGCGTTCCTTGGCCAACGCCGCATCTGCCGCGGCCTTGGCCTGGGTGGCGCCAATCTGCGCCTGGGCGTGCTGTTGGGCTAGTTGGCCGGCCTGCTGCTGTTGCTGTGCCTGCGCCTGCTGGTGCGCCTTCATCATCTCCAGCAACTTGTCCTTGTTGCGGAGCGAGCTGGCCGCAATCAGCACCTCGCCGGGGATCAATCCCGGCTGCATGCTCGCGAGCTGCACGAGCGACTGGAAATCCTCTGCCTGCAGCATCGGAATATCCTGGCCCTCCTCGATCGTGATATCGACGTCGAGGTCGGAAATGTCGTTCTCAATGCCGATTACCTGCTGCAGCCGCGGATCTCCTGGCATCAATGGTGGTTGCATCTGTTGCATCGCCGCGGCGCGTTCTTCGTCCGACATTTTCGCCAGCCGGTCCTGCACCGTAATCGGCCGGTTGATACCGACCCAGCGGACGCTGCCGAGGTCGTCGGTCACCCGCACCCACTTGCCGGCGCTCCAATATTGCCGCGCGCCCATCCAGATCATCTCGTAGACGTTGCGGCTCCAAAACCGCAGGCTATCGGCGAGCGGTTCGTTCTGGGCGACGCCCCCGGCTTGGTTGGCGAGGATCGCGCGGCCGCTTAGCTCCTTGCTGTCGTTGCCCATCATCGAGGCGTTGGGGCCGCTGGCCTGCATCTCCATGGTGGCGTGCTCGAGCAACTTCATCTGGCCTTGTGCCAGGTCAGCCGTCTGCGCGATCTCAAACCGCATGCCAGGGGTCACGGTGACGAAGCCGTCTGGCTTGGCGACCTCACGCCGCGCTTTGTCTTCGTCCTCGACCGCACCGCTCTCGGTGATCACCAGGCGCGTCGACAACAGGTGCAGCGCCTTGGATCTGCGCTTGTTGATTTCGTCCTGCGGGCTGATCATATCCCGCACGATGCCGTAACATTTGTTTTCGCGGTCGATATAGGCGGCTTGCATGATGATGCGGCACGCAGCGCGGCCCTTACGATCCTTCAGCGGTGACTTCTGCGGCGGCACCAGTATACCCGCGCGTGTATACGTGACCTCCCACCATTCGCCCTTTTCCAGCCAGTGGCATTGCACGACGCGGCAACGTTGCCGGGTGCTGTCCTGCCACGACACGCTGCCAGGGCGATCGTCGTAGGTGGTGCCGGAGTGTGATGCGAACGAGTCCTGAGTGACGTCCTCGGCGTCGGGATACAGCTCCTGCAACTGGTCCTTGTCCATCCACAAGACGAGGCCCTTGTAGCGAGCGTCACTGAAGTCCGGCATCCTGCTGTGCGGATCGCGCCAGAGTCGGTCCCAGGCCACCCAGCGCGGCTTGATGTCGGCGCCGCCCTGGCCATCGTCCTCGAGGTCGATGATGGCGCCGCCGAAGCCCTCGACCAGCATGTTCTCGTAAACCGCACTGCGGATGATCGGAAAGTCGCAGTCATCGGTGACATAGCGCAGCACCTGAGTTGCAGCGTCGGCGCGTTGCTCCTCGGTGGGTGTGCGCGGGAACGCCTTCGGATCGGTTCTGGCTTTCCGTTCCAACCCGCACAGCAGATCGATCTTGCGGCTGACGTGGTTAATGGTGGTGACCGGCTGGTGACGCTCACGCAGTGCGTCGACCTCGCTCTTGGTCCACTGAATGCCGCTCTTGTAGTCGCGCGCCTGCTCGGACTGCTCGCGCTCGTCCCAGGTGGCACGCTCGGCCTCCTCGAACCAGCGCACGCAGCGGCTGTGCAGCTCGTCGAGATCGCTCGAGTAAGCTTCATCCGTACTGCCGACGCCGCCGTCTTCCGGATCGGCCGCGGACGTGCGGGTACGTGTGGCGCTATAGGACATCAGCCCTCAAATGACGCCGCTATCGGCGCCGCCGTGATCAGCTGAGCCACCGGCGCCGCCCTCGTTGGCGCGACCGGCACTGCTCTGCCAGAACTCCTGCTGCTGCTGGAAAGCCTTGGCCTGTGCTGCGGCCTGCTGCTGTTGCTGCGCCTGCTGGACCTGCATCAGTTGCAGCATCGCGGCGTATTGCTGCTGCGGCGTCAGGCCCTGCTGCTGCGGCGCCTGTGGCAACGCGGGCGTGGGCTGCTGCTGTAGCATCCACTGCTGCGCCTGTGCGGGATCGAGGCCCGTCGACGGGGGCAGGAGTGGCGCCAGGGCGTTGGTGGGCGATGACGCACCGATGCCAGGCATGGCCAGCGCGTTAAGGCTGCCGCTCATCGGCTGTATTCCGTGGCCTGTTGCTCGTGCAGCGCTTGGGCGTAGGCGTCGGCTGCTTCCTGGGTGCTGAACCGCCCGAGATGCTGACCGGTCTGCTGGTAGTAGCGATATGCCTCGGATGGCCCGACGATGCCGCGGCCGGCAATGACGCTCGGCACGACCACAGCGCTGCCATCGGGATTGGTGAATGTCATTGAGCGCACCGTGCTGATGCTGCCGTCGGCGTTGCGCACGATGGGGCGCTGGTGAATGTTGATATTGCCTGGGTCGAGTAATCCCGGCGCATTCTGCGCGGCACGATCAAACATCGAACCGGCAAGAGGAGGCGGCGCCAGCGCGTTGAGCTGGCCTTGCTGGTATTGATCGAGCACATCGGGCGACAGCAACTGATTGCTAGCAGCCATTGGCGCTCAACTCGCTCGGCAGTGGCGGCAGGGTGCGCGCCCCGGGCTTCAGGGGTTGCGCTGGCCGCCTGTCGGGCGGCCACGGCGTCATGTCGGGCGCAGGGCGCTGCGGCGGCAGCTTCAACGCCTGCGTCTGCTTGGTGACGGAATACTTGCTGCGCCCCAGCATCCGGCCGATCAGGACCGGCCCCATGCCATTGGCCCACATCTGGCGCAGCAGGGTGCGCTCCTCGTCGGTCCAGGGCACAGAGATGACGTGTTTCATGCTGGCTGGCATGGCCGCACTCCGCGCGCTATGGTGGGGCGTTATCTGAGGTCTGGACCTGGCCCCGCTTTCTTTAGGACAGAGGCGGGGCCTTTTCTTTGCCGAGGCTGAGGTCAGTCCTTTGAAGCGTCATCCGGCGGGCGCCCGCCCCGGCTCGAGGCGATCAATGCGAGGATCGCGGTGAGCAACTCGCTCATGATGTCCCGGATCTGAGTGCCAAGGCTGGCACACGATCCCAGCGGCTCAGCGTGCTGGATGGCCGTGATCCAGACGCAGCCGGCCATCGCCATGAGCGTCTCGGCCATCATGATAAGCACGACAGCGGCGAGCAGCAGAAAGCACGCGCGCAGCAGGTTCCATGGCGGCCGATCCGGCATCAATCATGGCGGCCTCAGGCACGCCGCGGCCGCACCAGCCCAAGCCCCAGCAGCCCGACGCCCAGCAGCGCCATGGTTGCCGGCTCGGGCACTGCGCTGGCCGACACGTCACCCGTGAACGAGGCATCGAACGCACCGATGGTGGTGCCGTCTATGTGCAGCGCCGGGCCCAGGTTGACGAACGTCAGGTTGAACGAGCTCGGCGGCACCAATTCGCTCGCCGGGATCACGTTGGAGGTCAGCACGAGGCTCTCGGGTGGGTTGCTGACCTGAACCGTCAGGCCCGGCCCGCCATTGGCGCCGAACGCCGCGTCAGTGAACGTGCCGGACAGGAAATTGCCGCCACAACCAGCCACCGACGAGACGCAGAACGATCCGCTGAAGTGCTGGATCACCTGGCCAGCGAACAGCACAGCGGGATCCACCGACGTGGCAGACAGCTCGAAGCTGGCGCCCGAGACGTTGAAAATCCCGCCACCCAGAGTGACCAGGGTGCCGGCAGCAATGCTGATATTCGTCGTGGTGCCGTTATCGGTGGCGGTGACCGTGTTCGTCCCGCTTTCCTGCGCCAGCGAGGTGATCAGCGTCGCATAAGCCGGTGCGTGGAAGAACATGGCACCCGCCACGATGGCAGCGCCGAGCAGTGCGTGTTTCATGACGGAAGCCCCTGGTATTGGTTGTTGTGCCGTCTCTCCGGCTGTCACTGCGAGCCGTCTACTGGAAGCGCAGTTAATCCTGATGAAGCGACGGCTGCCCGGGGCGGCTCCTGCCGGATATTGCGTCCCCGTTCGATCGGTGTTTGCGTCCTGCCTAGACGTAGCCTCCGGCATCGAAGATGCGTTGCCCTTACCGCCGCGGCTGCGCGCTAGGGGGCAGCGTATTATCCGGACGCGCCGGTGCAGGCGGCAACCCCTGGTCGGGATGTGGCTGCGACCCTGGCAGGTCATGTCCGGGACTCAGCGACGGGTCCACGACGGTATAGCCAATCACCTTCAACCCACCCCCCGCACTCACCGCGACAATCGCCACGAGGAACTTCTGCGAGGGTAGGTCGTGACCCGGCATAGGCGGCGGCTCACTGGGGCCACCCCCCACGACAGGCGGCGGGCCACCTGGTGCAATCGGATGCGTCGGCACACCAGGCGACGGCCAGATTGATCCAGGCGGCATCGGATAGCCGGGCGGGAGCGGCGTCGGCGGCCAGATGCCAACGGGTGGCGGCCAAATTCCAGGTGGGGGTGGCGGCAGGGTGTTATCGACGAAGGGCGGTGCTCCACCCCAGATGCCCGGCGGCTGCCCCGGAAGCGAGTTGTCCGGTCCACCAGGCACCACGATGATGCTGCCGGCAGGAACTGGAAATGCTGCCATGTGCTTATGCTCCTGTGTGTTGATGCGCAGTAGCGTTGTTGCTGATTGCGTGATTGCGCCGTTGCGCTGTTATGCAATCGCGCAATGATCGTCGGCACGTATCGTGTCGCTACGCCTGTCAGGGCATGTCGTCGTGCGAAGCTTCAGTGACGATGACGATGCGTTTCCAACTGACGCCGCACTTCGGACAGTGGATGGCCCGCATCGAGGCAATGACGATGCGGAAGTGCGCGTGCGACACCAGGTCGTCCATCCATTCGTGCTTGCACGAGAGGCAGCGAAACGCGGTGTTCAGCAGGATCATGTGACGCTCACCACAGCAGCGGCCGCACCTTGAACGGCGGCGCCGTGGCGCGCTCCTGACGGGCCAGCGTGATCTCGTGCTGCAGCGCCTTGCGTGCCCGCGCCATCTCTTCCTCGCGCGAGCGGTGGGCGGGCGTCTTGGTCAGCGCGGCGCGTTTCTCCTGCGGCATGTTATACCAGAGATTACTGGCCTGACGCGGCCCGCTGCCAACAATCCGATCAATCGTCTTGAAGTCATACCCAGCCCCACGCAGCCGGATGATCTCGCGCTTCTGGTATGCCGTCAGAGGCTTCATGTGACGCTCGCCACGATGATAGTGATGAGCGCCACCACCATGATGCCAAGCAGCGCGCCGTGGCTCACTCAGCCGCCTCCGCGAACAGATCGGCGATCTCCGTCTCGACCGGATGCTCGGGCACTGGTGCATGCATGAACAGATCGCGCTGGCGGTGGGCTTGCTCGATGCGGCGGCACGCTATGTCGAAGTACTTCGGCTCAATCTCTACCCCCACAAAGCGCCGACCGAGGCGCGTACACGCAACGCCAGTGGTGCCAGAACCCATGAAGGGGTCACAAATCCTGGTAGCCTCTATCTTGTCGATGAGCCATTCCATGCACTCGGCTGGCTTCTCGTAGGGATGTCCGGTCGCACCATAATCACGGCCTAAGCGTGGCGTAGATACGCTAATCCAATCGGTCGCACCGTAGAGTTGAAACCCTTCTTTCGACAGAGACCAGATCGGCTCAACCGACCAAGCTATGCGGCCAGCAACCTGTGGCTTGGGGTCTCTCTTGTGCATGTAGAGCGCACGGTGCTTGTGGCGACCAGTGCCATCGGCCATAGCCAGCAAGCCGCTTGTTTTGGCCGCCGGCCAAAAGGTCAAGATTGGCGCCTTCGTCAGCAAAAACCAGTCAAGGAAACCGCTATCCCAACTCTCGCGAACCAGCGCACCAGATGGATTGCTTCCTGCCCCGCTTTCGGTTCGCCGCCATCCGCCAGTTCCATAAGGAGGATCAGTCACCACCGCATCGACGCCGCTCAGCCCCGGCAGCACTTCGCGGCAGTCGCCTAGATACAGCGTCGCATCGCCAATGTGCTCGCATCGCATCACCAGATCCGCCCTTGTCCGAACAGAATGAGCAGCACCAGCAGGATCACAACCAACCCCAGCCCACCATACGCATTGGGGCCGTAGTAGCCGCCGCGGTAGCCGTAGTAGCCGCCGCCCAGGCCGCCCACGAGGATGAGCACCAGCAGAATGATGACGAGCAGGCTCAATGCACCCTCGGCATACCGACGCCGGCGCAGACCAGCAAATCGTAACAGAACCAGATCAGGAAGATGATGACGATCGCCGCCACCACGATCCGGATGACCTGCATGGCCAGGCCGCCGGCCCAGCCGAGCCACCCCAGGACGATAGGCAGCAGCAGCATGAGGATGGCAACGACGGCGCAGACAACCACGAGCCACACCAGCGTCTGCACGAGCCATAGCAGCGAGAAGCACATGGGCTATTGCCTCACCTCGGCCAGGGCGTCGTTAAGCTCTTTGTGCAATTGCCACCTGATCAGTGCCCACCGGGAAGCCTCTCGCAGATCGGCCGCTGACTTTACCTCGTCCCAGTTAGCGGTAGCGACGGCTTGCTTGAGCACGTCAACGACCCGCTTCATGTCATCACACATACCGACGCCTATCGCGTTGATGTTGCTGCCGTGGGGCGGCCGGTTTGAACCGAACTAGCGAGATAAATTCGCTGTCGGCTCAGTTTTCCATCGCCTCGACAATCCACCGATTGGTCTAGATCACTGCGGCTCGGTCATCGCGTCCGGTAATATGGGTTTCTGGACGGAATGCCGTCTGTAGATTTATGGTGATGCCTGCAGATAGTTGTTGACATACGTGGATAGATGACGCATATTGTCTCCACCAACAAGGAGACACGCCGATGACCAACTCAACCTTCACTCTCTCGATCGAGCCCACCAACGGTGCTGCATTCCAGCACGGGTTTCATCTCGGCACTGACGAGGCTGTCGCCCGTGGCATTGCCGAGGAGCGCTTTGCTGGCCGCAACGCCTATGGCCTGCACACGCGCACTGTGGCGTTGGTCCGTAACGGCCGTCTCTTCGACGTATTCGATGGTGCTTGGTCCTCCACCGTTGTGGAGGGCTGAGCGATGAGCGAGCAATGGGAAGGCGCACCATCGCGCCTCACGTTCTACCTGCCGGACGACATGCTGGCGTATATACAGCGAGACGCACGCGAGAAAGGCCAGACGCTGTCGGTGTGGATGCGGCGCGCGGCCGAGGCGGCCTTGAAGCAGGAAGCTAAGTGATGCCCGAGCCATCGTTGCAGCTGTTACAGACGCTGATGGAGCGAATGCTGGAGCAGCAGCGCCAAGTGATGAACCGGCTGGAGCGTGTCGAGCGAGCGTTGCTGGCTGGTCAGCGTCTGCTGCTGGATCGCACCGAGACGGACACCGACATCCTGCATCAGCTGGACGCAGTCACCCGCCGCGTCGAGGCATTGGAGGCACGCTAGTCATTCCTGCCCCGAGGCTGCCGGTTGGAACGCGCTCGGGGCCACACGCGCTAGGCGGTGCCCGGCGGGAGGATGCGGGGCTTCCGGCAGCAAGCTTGTCTGGTCAGTGCGCTAGATTATTTGAGTCGGCCTTATCGGGATCGAAAGCTGCGTCGGTCGATCTCACCCGGCCATGCTTTAGAACAGCCGCCGCCGCTGTTGCCTCTGAGAAATTGCCATCCGGCATAAACACAACATCATGCCCGTTGCGCTTGGCATATGCCACGATGTCGCTGTTGTTCTCGAAGTCCATCACCTTCCCATTGACCACGGGCTTGCCGTCGATCGTTGGATCGTGTGGCGCATCAGGGAAATTAACAGTAAGCGGGTTATCGGCGCGGATATGGGTCTGGATGATGCGCGGTTCGCCCATCATAATATGTCCAGCGTTCTGTGCGTATTCGTTGGCATAACCAATATCGCCAGTGAACCAAAGCCCTGGAGCGTCACCGCTGCTAATCCTACCAGCTTGTGCCAAATCCAATTCGGGATGCTCACCGCCCGTGCCATGATACCATGTTGTGCCCACGTCGAACCCCTGCTGTCTGGCTCTTGCCAGTCTGCTCGCTGCGTCCATCGACAGCTTCACACTGCCCGGCGCCGTGGTGCCCATCATGACACCCTCGGCCGTGGCCCTGGCGGCGTCAACCAACCCCTTCTGCGTCGGCAGGCCGGTGTCGGGGTCGAGCAAGCCCTGGCGCACGCTCTCCGCGCGCTGGCGGCTGATATAGTCTGATACGTCCTGATATGTCTGCGCGACGGCAGCCCCAGGGGCGTCCGGGGCTGGCGGTGCGGCGTAGTTCAGCAGCGGTGGACCCAGGATGTTGGGACGGCCCACAGGGGCCGTGAGCCACGGCATGTCGGGCGGGGCTAGCTGGTTGGTGGGCATTGCCGTTGCAGCCGCTTCACCCCAAGCTTCAGGAACACCGACACCTGCTCATCATCGCCACGCTCGTGAGCCGCAAGAGCGATGCGAAACCCGCCGAGCATATCACGCAGCATGGTATTCTCCATCGGCGTCAGCGGCTCGACCTCACGCGCCTGCACCTCGACAGACGCCAACGTCCGCAGGCTGCCGGCGCGGGACGCCTCCACCATCGCGTCCCGGAACCACTGCGCCACGAACGCCAGCCGGTCAGCATCGGTGCGCACGCCCTCGGCTTGGGCGTATGCGGCGAGGAACGCTGCGGCCCAGCGCTCCGGATCGGCGCCGACCTCGCGGCGAAACTGCGCGCCGGTCAGGGTGGTGGTGTCTGCCTGATCGGTCATGTTGCGTTCCAACGCTGCTGGTATTCTTCGATCTCACGGCGCCGGCGCTCACGATATTCCTTCCGCGCGGCCTTCTCCTCCGGGATGTTCCGTTCTGCCCGACGCTTTGCCCGGTACTCCGCTGCTTTCGCGTTGCGCTTCTCAATTGCTTCCGGGGCGGTCTTCGGATCGTAATGCAGCTTGGCCTCGATCAGCCGCTGCTGAGCCTTGGTATACGCTGCCAGCGCTGCTTCGTATTCCAGCCGTGGTGATGTGGCGTTGCGCCATCAGGCCACCCGCCACCCTTCCACATCACTGCGCGATGAGCGCTCGAAGGCGCGTGCCCAGCTGTCCCGCGGCGGTGGCTTGGGCTTCTCCGGCCGCATCTCACGCCAGGCGAGGGACATATACCGGAAACTGTCTGCGGAATGAGACGACCAGTCATGCCGTGGCTTGTCGTTGAACGCCTTGCGCTTGTCGTCATAGTCAGCGCGATAGGCTCGTAACGCCTCCAGCCCATCGTGGCACTTGTCGGCATCGAACCAGCAGGAGGTAATGGAGACGCGCGCGGCGTTGATGCCGTCCATCAGGTTCTGCTGCGGCAGCACGCGCGGGATACGGTTGGTGAGGCTGCGCAGCGTCTCCCAGAGTGAGCGGCCTGTGCCAAGCTGCCGCGCCTGTGCGTCGTGCGGCAGGTAGTCGGTGCCGTAGGTGTAGCCACGCGATGTCAATACAGCGGCGTAATGCGGCAGGCCGTAGCCTGAGGCTTCGTAGTAGTCGATGACGCGGACCTCGGCGCGCGCCACCTGGAAGAACCAGATGGCGGTGCTGTCTCCTATCCCCAGGTCCCAGGCAGTGTGAACGGGCAACAGCGGATCGTAGGGCACGCTGGTGATGCGCCCCGCGGTCTGCGCCTCGTCCAGTTCCTTGGCGAAGTAGGCACCGAGGACGGCGGCGTCGAAGCTGCAGAGGAATTCCTGTGCGTATTGCTCCGGCGTGAGAACACGGCGAGCGCTCTCCAGTTCCTCATCGTCTAAAATACCGGTCTCATCGGCACGAAGCTGGAGCGAAAACCATTCCTCGGGATGTTGCCGCGCATAATCGTAGATCTCGTAGAACGAGTTGCGGCCCTTCGGGGTGCCGATGAAGGTAGCCCAACCTTTGCGGTCGGCGAGCGCCGGTCGAATGACCTGTGCCCAGGCTTGCGGCGCCATGTCGGCATATTCATCGAGGATGACGCCGTCGAGATAGATGCCACGTAATCTGTCGTGGTTATCACTGCCATACAAACGTATACGCGCGCCGGTTGGAAATATCACCGACAGGTCACTCTCGCGCAACTCAACACCCGGAATGCGGTGTGTATACTCCTTGAGATACGACCAGACGACATCCTTGGCCTGTGTATACGTTGGCGCCACATAACCGAAGCGCGCGTCTGGCTTCTTGGATTTCAACGTGGCGTGGATAAGATCCATGATGCAGGCTACGGATTTTCCGGCGCGGCGATGGGCAACAATACAAGCCCAACGCTGTCGGCGCTTATGGTAGCCGACGAACTGGCGGCGTGGCTTATAGCCGAGTGTGATGTCTTGGCTCATCGATCGTGAAGACAGGTTTCGTCTGGTTCGTCATCGATATCTGGCACGCCGGTGATGACGTTGATGGTGACGGGTCCACCGCCTTCACCGGTGATCTGCATCGGGAGGACTTTGCCGATCAGGGTCATGAATGCGCCGGGGTTCATTTCGGCCTGGCGTTGCAGGTAATCCTGGCCACCAGCGCCGGCCAAGGCGCCGAGGATCATCTCCTTGAGGTCGGCGTTGAGCTTGTTTGGGACGCCCGGCTTGCGTCCCGCACCTTCACGCCTGCCGCCCGTTCCAGCCATTGATACGCATTGATTGTTTATCGATCATTCTCTTGCCACGATACGATCCGCACGGAGTGTGACGCGGTGGAGGGCGCCGAACGCGAGGATGGCGATGGCGACGGTGTTGGGCTCGACCTCGAGGACGACGGCGGGGTGACCTGAGAACGCCCCGTTTGCGACGGCTACGGCGTCGCCTGGCGCCCACTGGCTGGTTTTGGGCTGTTGGGTAGCGGCCAGCGCCTGGACGGCCTGTAGCGCCTCCACAACCCCCCTAGCGACCGGGTCCGGTGTTCCATCGGAGCGGCGCAGCAGCGCGTAGACACCGAGTGTGGAGAGAATGGGGCGCCAAGGCTCGCGGTGAGCATCGAACTGGGTGAACAGGTAGCCGGCGAAGAGTGGCACCTCGAGGGTGCGCCAGACGTGGTGGTGGCAGCGCCGGACGGTGCGGAGCGGCAGAAAAGCCTCGTAGCCCTGCTGCTGGAGGTGATCGAGGGCGCGGCGCTCTGCCTGGGACTGGGAGGCGATCACATACCAGCGTGGTCCTGAACGGCTGCCGCTAGACATGGGGGATGCAGCGCCGACGTTCCCCGTAGCCTGTTGGCTGGTATCTACGGCTGTCATGGCGTGAGCGTCAAGCGGCATGGTCATCGGACGCCAATGGGGGGATCTGGGAGACGTAGTGGCGCAGCTCGACCTCGAGGAGGTTGAGCACGCTGCTGTGCTCGTGCGGCGGGAAGCGGCCGATGCATTCCCCGAGGATTCCAACGAGTTCGAAGAGGACGACGTGGTTGGGGTAGTCGGCGCAGGCGTTGCGGAGGCTCTCGGCGAGGGCCTCGGCGCGGCGGTCGTCGGGATCGGTGTCGGCCATCAGTCGAGGCTTTCGCGGACGGCGCTGAGGACATGGTCCGTCCATTCGGCGGCGATGGGGATGCGGTCCTCCTTGCCCCAGCAGCGGATGGCGTTGGTGGCCAAAAATCCTGCCAACACCAAAACGTCGTGGGGGTGGCGGTTGGTGAGGTCGTGCCCGATCTCCGCCATCATCTCAGCCAACTCGAAGCAGCGGAGTGGTTGGGGGGTCATGGGGCGCCTACACAACCTATTGGTGTGCAACGGGACAAAATCCCAAACGGGACATAAATCATTTTGTCCCGATTTATGTCCCGCCCCTGTTTTTGGCTGGCAGCGGCCGCAAAATCCCCAGGATTGCTGCGGCTTTCCGGCCAATTCCGAGCCGAGCATCCGGACGGGACAAAACCCTTAAGGGGTTTTGTCCCGGTCACTCCGGACTTGCTGCCGAATTTTGTCCCGGTGAATTTTGTCCCGAATTTTGTCCCGCTTTTTGTCCCGCCCATCACACAACCTCAGGGTGTATCAGCCAGACCCATCCGGCGTTGATTGCGATGGTCTCGGCATCGACCAATTCGTTGGCTGCGCGCTGGTAAGCTTTCTTCTTGGTGTCCGGCTTTTCGTCATCGACGGTGGCGCGGGAGTAGAACTCGGAGCGCCAGTGTGCTTCGGGCACGGCGAGCAGGCCGGCCGGCGCATAATCTGGCTTTCCCTCGTTGAGGATGAGATCGGCGAGGATCTTGCGGGCAAGACGGGCCTTACCGCTGCTGGGTCGCCCCCGCTTTGGTGGCTGGTGCCGTGGCGTCTCCTCACCGGAGGGGATGGCGAGTTTAACCAGCACCGGGTCGCCGTTGCGGAATGTCCAGGTCGGGTGTGGGCACGGCTTCAGCGCGAACTGAAGCGGGCAGAATGACATGCCGCGCAACTTGCCTTGCCAGTGCAGGGTGGTCGTGTTCTGCTCCTCGTCGGCCCAGAGGGTCAGATTGCCGTCGACCTCGTTGAGGAACGAGCCGCCGCCGCGGGGGATCAGGTTGGTTTCGTCGGCGTGCTTGGTGGGGTGAGTGGCAATCAGCACCGCCGGGCGCCCAGACATGGCCGGAAAGTGCTTGCGCAGCATCCTGGCCCAGGCGATCGCGTTGGCGTTGCTGTCCTCGTCGTCGTCGAAGCGGTAGGCGGCCGAGGTGTCGATCACGACGAGGGCCGTTTCGCCGCCGGCTGCCGCCATCTTGACGGCCTCTTCCGGCATGCCGGCAAGATCGAACGCGCCGGCCATCACCACCATGTCGAGGCTATCCGGATCAAATCCCCAATGGTGGCAAGCGGTGTGGATCTTCTGCGCGAAGTCGCTGGGGTTCTCGCCGGCGAACCACACCACGCGACCTTTCACGGCGGGCTTGCCAGCGACCGGTTGTCCACTGGCGACGCAGAGGGCGATATACAGCAAAACGGCAGTCTTACCGTGCGAGGTTAACGCGGTGACGGTGTAGAGGCTGGCGCGCTGGATCAGCGGCTCAACGAGGTATTCCGGGGGCTTCTGCGAGGCGATGAAGGCCGCGACAGATTGCGCCCAAGGCACACCGGTTTCGGCGCGGGCTTCCGTTTTCTGTTCAACGCTCTCGATGTAATCGTGGTGCGCCTTCTTCCACTCGGCGATCACGTCGTTTCGCAGATTGGTGTGGCGCGCGAGTTGGCCGCCGCAGATCGCGATGACCATGGAGACCTGTTCGGGGATGATCGCCCGGTTCAGCCCGGCCATGTAGAAGGCGGCGACAATCTCAGACAGGGTCGGGATTGGCTGAACCGGCTCGCCGTTGATGTAGTCAATGAAACGTCTGGTGCCAGGATTGTCGCAAAGCTTATCCCAGACCGCGGCAAACTCCGTCGCCTCTCGTGGATCTGGGAGAGGGATGTCCTCCTCAGTTTCGTCATTCCGAAACTTCTGCTGTGACATGTAACTGCGAACATCTTCTCCCAGGGTATCCCAACTGTCGCGACCGTTGCCGTTACCCTTGCTCATGGCACTGCACCTCCGTTTCCAGTTGGTGCAGTTGGCGCATAGCCGAGACCGTGGCATCCGCTTCGGCGGCCAGATCGGCCGGCGACAGGGTGCATTGCAGACGCCGCCACGAGCGCAGCATGCGCTGGCGGTCGCGTATGAATGTCCTGAGACATGGCACAGCTCCATTGACGCGGCGGTCAGGGCTGTGCAAAGTGAGAGTGTCATTACTCATTTCTGCACAGCCCCAAGCCGCCAGCTTGGTTCAGTTACGGTCGAGCCCCGGTTACAGCCGGGGCTCTTCTCGTTTCTAGCGCAGGAACGATTGAGTCGGAAGCCGTTCATCCTACTAAATCCATGCCTGCCGCGCCTGGCCCAACCCCGCCCAACGGAGCCGTGCCCTCCCACGCCCTGCCTGCCAAGCCAGTCCCTGCCAAGCCGCGCCGAGCCGTTCCAGGCCTGCCGGACCGAGCCGCACCCTGGCCGTCCGGGCCGTGCGTAGCCCTACCGAGCCTGCCTTGCCGGGCGTAGCCAGGGCATGCCACGCCGGACCGTCCCACGCCACGCCTGCCGAGCCATCCCAGCCGCGCCGCGTCGAGCCCAACCTGGTCGATCCACGCCACGCCTGCCGTGCCTTGCCCGACCCAGCAGCGCCGAGACGGGCCGTTCCCGGCCAAGCCATGCCTGCCATGCCTATGCCGCAGCCTTGCGTGATGCGCGTTTCGCGCGCGTCTGGTCTGCTGCATCCCAGACCGGTTGCAACTCCGTTAGCTTGGAGTAACGGGCCTGCACCCGCTCCAGATCGGCCAACGCATCCCGCAGCATGATTTCACGCAGATCCGGCCGCCCGATCACATCGCCTAACTCTCGATAGCCGTTGCTGCCATCGTGCTTGCGGTCGATCGACAACGAGACGAAGCGGCGCCCGCCATCCGCATCAACGATATGCACCGCAATCAACTGCCGCACCTGCGACACCCGCCACCGCTCGCCGGCGATGGTGTCGTCCCACTCCAGCGAACCGTGGAGATGTGATTCCGGATTGGCCTTGGCCCACTTCACAGCCTCGGCCGGGTTGATGACGCCGTTGTCGTTCTTTAAGGCCAACAACTCTTTGCTGATGTGGTCTGTCCTGTCACTCATTCGTCCCCTCCATGCCTGCCTAGCCATGCCGTGCCACGCCATTCGGCACCCTGCCACGCCTGCCATGCCATGCCGCAACTTCCCCCACCTGGTCGGGCCCTTCCTCGCCTGCCTCGCCGCGGCGCGCCTTACGTTGCCCGACCGCTCCAGTCCGCGCCTAAACCTGTCACTCTTTGATCTCGAAACGACCCCAGCCGAGGCCATTGCTGTTTGGCGAGTCCGGTCGGCCTTCGCCAATCCCAACCTGCATGCCGGCCCGGAGCATCAGGTTGTAAACATCATCAGCGCTGAACTGGTCCTCGTCCCAAGTCACAGCGACATTGGCGCTCCATTCCCGCCACATTGGGCGCCATCTAATGTCAGCAACACCGCTTTCGTTTCTCACCGGCATCTGGTTGATCTGTGGCTCACCAATGATCCGTACCAACGGACCGCCATCGCTGCGATCAATCCCGTCAGCCTCGACCCACACCGAAAGCTTGGCGCGCGTCATCACGATGCCGACCAGCTTGCAAGCGCTGATCATGGCGTTGCGGAATGCCGACGCCGGAATGCCGCACCAGCCCTGCTCGCTGACGTGCTTGGCAGCTTCATAGATGGCGTCAAAATCTTTCGGCACGCGCACTTTCTTGCCGCGCGCCTGCTGGCCAGCCCGCTGGGTCTCTTCCATCTGCTTGCGCTGCTTCTCGCTGAACGCATGCTGCACGTAAGGCGTCAGCCCAACGATCGTGATGGTGGCAGTACGCAGCTTCGGCCTGGTGACGCGCACCGTCTGGCTGGCGGCGCCAGTCTTGAGCGCTTCGATCTCGCCTTTTGCCAGCGGCGGGATTTTGAGCGGCTTCGTTGTTTTCGTTACTTGATCAAGCGGCATTGTTCACCTCCCACGGTTTGCTATGCTGATTGCGGCACGGCTGGGTGCGCCCTGGCGTGCTACGGCACGCTGTGGCGGGACGAGGCGGGTCGCGGCATGGTGGCAGTGGAGTGGTTCTCACCGGATCGCTCCACTGCCGAACCCCACCACCAGCGCCCAGGTCGCAGCGGACGCCAGCGCCCATGAGCACAGCGTGATCAGGCAGGCGCGCAGCACGCTCACGCCGCGATCCTCCAGCGCACCATCGGCACGCCCTCGGCCTCCAGCGCCTCCAGCGCCTGCTCGACGGTCTCGCACACATACGGCCCGCGCATGCCCTGCCCCGCCAACCGCGGGAACACCTCGCGCTGCCCCTCGACCCAGCGTGACTTGCCGCTCTTGGTGCGCACCCAGCGCGAGCGGGATAGTGCCTCACCAGGCTTCTTCCATTCGATGCCGATCAGCTTACCGGCATAGAGGACGAGGTGATCCGGCCAGGAGCGCCGGAGACCGATGCGGGTGAGCCGCGCCGCCTGCTGTCCGGTCAGCTTCAGATGGCCGGCGGGAAACGCCGTGAACTCGGCGGGCGGCCGGATGAGACGGGAAAACGCCGCATGCCCGTCAGCCTGCAGATCCTTCTCGGCCCGCAGCTCCTCGGTGAGCCGGTAATAGGCCGGGGTGCGGATGGCGGTCGCGGTCATTGCCTGCACACCCTGCATTGCATCCCGCGGAACAGGTCGTGCTGCCGGTTGGTGCGCGGCGGCACAACGCCCCGTTCAAACTTGACCCGCATGTCCTTGAGTGCTGCCGGCCAGCTATCGCGCTGCGGCGACCGGAAGGTATGCCCGCGCTCAGCCTCGATGCCCTCGGCCTCAAGGTAGAGATCGTGATGCTCGCGCCATAACGTCCACCACTCCCCGAGTGTCTGGAAGAAGCACCAGGCGCAGTCGGTGCGCTCGGGAATGCGGACATGCCGCTGATCAAGGAACGCCATGACGTCGTCCTCACCCCAGCCAAGCTCGCGGAGCGGAAAGCGCGTCGTCACGTCGGGCACCCGGTGATAGTCGCCGCCCTCGCGCTCCTCCTCGTCGGCCCGCAGGCCGATGTAGAGGGTGGCTGGGGTGCGGGTCATCAGCCACGCGGCGAACGGGTCGAGCTTGAGCATCCGCGTGCAGAACCGGGCGCGCCAGTTCGGGATCATCTGCTCCTGGGTGATGATGCCCCTCAGCGTGCCGCCCATGACGGGCAGGATCGATGCGCCGAGCGCGGCCGACAGCGAGCGCATGTGCTCGAACCAATCGGGCAGCTCATTGCCGGTGGGGGTGGTGACATAGGTGTATTCGCGAGGCTCATTCTCGTTGAGCCACAGCGCCACGGCCGTGCTGTCCTTGCCACCGCTGAGCGGGACGACGTGGATGGCGACCGCGGTCATTCGGCCGCCATCCAGCGCTCGGCCTGCTCCCAGGCGTCACGCATACCGAGCGCCAGCGCGATACGCTTGTACTCCCAGCCAGCCAGCCGAAGCGCCTGCATGGCTTCGATCCTCGCCTCGCACACGGCGATGTCCCAGCGATGCTCGGTCATTTGCGCCCTGCCGGGTACGGCTTCGGGCTGGTGCGCTGGAGGTATTCCGGGGTCAGATCAGCGAGCTTGGCAATGTCTACCCAGTAGCGCGGCGGGATACCCCGTTCGCGCTTGTTCCAGGACTTCACGGTCTCCGCAGCCAGGCCCAGGTGATCGGCAAGCGCCACATGGCCCCCCAAGCGTTTGATGATTGCCCGATGCCGGGTCATACGCCATATTGCGGGGCTGCTAACCCCGAGGTCAAGCCCACGATTGGACTGCAGGATGGTTAAAATGAAGGCGGTAGCGAAGCGGGGGCTAAATGCCCCATACTCAGTGGCATGAAAAACACTGGAAAAGCCCAGCCGGCGTTCACCCGCTCGCCAAATGATTCGCCAGAAAAGCGGGCAGCCAGAGGCGCGCGCATCCTATGGGCGCGCGAGATCGTCGAGCCGAGCCGCACCGATTTTGCCCGCAAGCTTGGCGTAGATGTCACGACCATTCGGAACATAGAAGCCGGAAAAACCAACCCCGGCCTACAGTTGGCCCATAAAATATTCCACGCCCTACGGATCTCACTGATCTACGTCGTAGAGGGAAAACTAGAGGGGGTTGACCCGGAGCTGGCGGCTATTCTGGTGGCTGATCATCCAGAGCTTGCACCACCTCGGCAGTCACTGCGTCGATCAGGCAATCCCGGCACAACGCCCCAGGCCAACACATCCTCCACGATAACCGCCGCACCAGCTTTTTCTGGATAGCCGGGGCATTTAGCCCCACACAAACCTTGACCAAGGGGTTAGTAGCCCCTATGTTGCTTCTAGATTGTGGAAGCGACAGATGGTTGTTGTTACCGAACGGCACGGCGACGGCCTCCCCCCACGGTATCGTCGGTGTCCCTGCCAAGAGGGCCGAGCCGATAGCTACTCTGGAACGTCGCAAGACGGGACTGCTGGCGGGCTAGGCGCGCCACTCACCGATTACAGTCCTTCACGCCACTGTCACGCAAGTGTTTCGGAGACAGGTTCCGCAACTGCAAACTGTGACAGTCGGGGCGCTGCGCTACAGGCGACCCAGCGCCAGCGTCATCTGTCCGTTAATTCGCGCACCGCCGCATCGGCATTTCAGTGTGATACGGCCGTGCCCTGCGCCATCACATCAACCAAACAGAAAATCGAGGATGCAACCGATGGCGCGTCGGCCCCGTGCGGTTACCTACGCGGAGGCGATGGCGGCCCTGCACGATGCCTACCTGACCGTGTCCAGCCTCCTGCAGGCCCACCTCAGCCACGACATCCTGGAGCAGCTGGAGCTACTGCGCGGCCGGCTGGAACTGCTGGTCGCCAGGGACAATGGACGCCGGCGCTGAGCGCCACGACCCACGTTGCCCCGGTCCTGAACCACGCCCTCGCCGCCGAGGGCGAACAGTTGGTGGCCGAGATCTGCGCCAAGCATCGCCGCGGCAATACTGCGGTACACCAAATGGCGCGGGCGCAAGCACTCACCGAGGTAATCAACGACATTGCCGAATACCGCGCCGCCTCTCACCCGGCGCTGCGCGCATTCTGGCGCGTCCTCGCCCTGCACGACATCGTTGCATTCAAGCGGGAATTCTTAATCCCGGAGAGACAGGCTTTTGAGGCAGCTGTAGCGCGGTCGCAGGCCAGGAGGGCGGCATGAGCGAGCACGAGGATAAGCTGGCTGCTCAGGGCCTGCGCGCACTGCACTACGTCCAGGACGAGATCCGGCACCTGGACGCTATCAAGCGCACGCGAGAGGGGGACCACGCCCTGCTCATCTTCCGGCTGATGCTGCGAGAGGTGTGGCGCAAGGACTTCCGCGACGGCGAGTTCGTGTTCCTCGAGGATGCGCCATGACCGGCACCTGCCCCGACCTGCTCGCAGCACTCCGGCAGCGCATGAGCGACCTGGAGCTGGACGCCGTCGCGGTGAAGAGCCGCATCGCGGAGCTGCGCGACATCATCGAACGGCTGGAGCACCCGCAGCGCAAGCGCACGCGCAAGATCACGGTGATCAACATGCCGCAGCGCGTCGAGGGCGGCTCCGCTGCCAGCAACACCCCTGACGATGACGACCCCGATCCGGACAATGGATCCACCGCAGCATGAGCCCGTTGGAACGTCTGGCGCGCGCCGTACTGCTGTTCCATCGCGGCGGCCGCTGGACCGGAACAGACCGCAACGAGTGGGCGATGCTGACCGACGAGGAAGAGCCCACAGGGGTCGTGTTGTGCGATCTCGCGCGCCGGCTGCTGGCCGAAGACAGGGAGACCACACCATGAGCATCAGCAACGACTACCAGAACCTGGCTGACCGCGTTGCCGGTTACGCCAACCGCCTGGAACCCATCATGCCGAGCGTGGCCAAGCATATCGCGGCGAACCTGCTGGCCTTGGCCGATCAGGTGAAGCACATGGAAGTGGTGCCGCTGCGGCTGGACAGTCCTGAGGTGCGGCTGGGCTTCCACAACCAAAAAGTGCGGACTCTCTAAATGCCCGTCGAGGTGCTTTGCTTCAACTGCGGCAAGACCATCGTTCGTCCCCCATCGGCGGCACGATCCGAAACCACGTTCTGCACCATACAGTGCAGGGCACAATTTCAGGCGCGCGACAGGATGAACCAGACAGCAGAGCAATTCTGGTCGCGTGTAGCTGTCGGTGAACCGCATGAATGCTGGGAATGGACTGGTCATCGTAGTTCAAAAGGCTACGGGAGGATGGGATGGAAGGGAAAGCTTGCGCTAACTCACCGAATAGCAATGTCTCTGACCGACAACGATTGGACCAATAAGCTTCCGGTGTGTCACGGTTGCGATAATCCTCCATGTTGTAATCCTTCCCATCTTTGGCGTGGTACGCATCGTCAGAACTATGACGATATGGTGCGCAAAGGTCGGGAAAGGCGCGCCAGAGGGGCGGAAATGCCCCACTCTAAAATTACCGATCAGATAGTTCTTGCTATCCGCGCCAGCACCAAGCCCCTCAAAGAACTGGCCGAACACTATGGCGTATCGACAAGCGCTATTTCCCACGTCAAAGCCCATAGATCTTGGAGACATCTCCCATGACCCAGCTCCGCGAGAACCACGATGCCGAGTAAGCTGCCCAGCGGCATGGCCATCCAGGCCGCCATGAGCGCCGCCATGGCGGCCATCTCGGCGCTGCCAGACGACGAGGATTACGGCCTGCTCATCTCCACGGTAGAGGGCGAGAGCGACATCCTCGAGGTGCTGGATCGGGTGGTGGAGCACGCGGTGGCTGACAGCAAGCTGGCCGAACTGGCGCGGCTGCGCGCACGCCGTATCGAGGCCCGCGCCGATCGCGCCCGCGACATCGCCACCCGCATCGTGGAAGCCCTCGCAATATCCCCGCTGGAGCGTCCAGTGTATACGGCCAGCATTACGTATCCGCGCAAGCCGCTGGTGACGAATGCCGACGAGTTGCCGCGCGAATACATCCGTGAAAGTGCCGACATGATCGCGATCGGCAAAGCGTTGCGGGCAGGGGAGACGATCCCGGGCGCGGAGCTGCGAAATCCCGAGCCACAACTGACTATTAGGACAGCCTGACCATGAACGAGATCACCCCCGCCAACGGCGCCCTTATGAGTTTTATAGAGCGTGCCGCCAAAGACGACAGCTTCGACGTGGCCAAATTTGGCGAGTTGCTGCGGCTGCAGCGTGACGTAGGACATGACCAGTCGCGCCGCCTGTTCAATCAGGCTATGGCTGATGCGCAGTCCGAGATGCTACCGGTTGTGCGCGATGCCAAGAACAGCCATCTCGGCAACAAATACGCCAAGCTGGAGACGATCGACGCCGCAATGCGCCCGATCTACACACGGCACGGGTTCTCGGTGCGCTTCGGGTCAGCGCCAGCCCCGACCGAAGGCTATATCCGGATCACCTGCACTGTGGCGCATGCCGGCGGCTACTTCGAAGAGAACTACCTCGACGCTCCGATTGCCAACCTGGGTTCGCAGGGTGGACGCACAGCTACGACCGGCGTTCAGGCTGTCGGGTCCGCTGTCACATATCTACGTCGGTATCTGTTGGGGATGGTGTTCAACATCGTTCTGGCAGACGAGGACGACGATGGTGAGGGCACGCGACGAGCCGCCTCGATGCAACGCGCCGCGGCCGCCACACCGCGCCCAGAGCGCCGCGTGGACCCCACGGTGTATGACGCCGAGCCAGCCGAGAAGCCGCAGCGCACCGACGAGCAGTGGCGCGCATGGATCGACAAGCTGCGAGCCGCGTGCGCCACTCTGAAACACCGCCAGGAGGTAGTGGAGATCGGCAACAAGCCCTCGGTGGGTGATGCCATCGCTACCGCGCCAGATTGGGCGCGGCGCGAGATCAGCGCCATCCTGGCAGAGAACTATGCCAGGTTTGGTGCCGACTTAGAAGATGATATTGGTGAGGTTCAAATAGCCGGAGAAGAGAAGGTTGGCGCTGGAGACTAAATGATGGTCATGGAAAAGAAACCGAAAATTCCTCCGCTCGACACCAATCGTATCAAGGATATCGCGGAAGCGGTTTACCGTGATCGTCTGGGCGAACGCGATGTGGCTCGTATGATCGCGGACGACCATGACAACGGCGAGAAGCTCCGAGGTAGAGCACAGTTCTACGTGCCTCTCGTTGAGCCATTCTGTAAGGCCCTAGGCGTGCCGGTGCCTCGTCTTCCGCCCGACGCACCCTAAACCCCGGTGAGCGAGATGCGCTGGCGAATAACTATCGAACTATGGCCACACTCCACTGGCAACGGCGCGGAGGTCGATCAAAAAGCCGCTGGTGATCGAGAGCACTACTACTATGTGGACGCTCACGACATCGCTGAGGCGCTGAAAATGGCGCACTGTTTGTCGGATGGCGCTTGCCTCTGTACCGCGATCTGGAAGGCCCCGATCATGGGCATCCATAGGTATAACCCGTAACCCCGGAGGCAATGCGATGAAACGTTTGTGGAATTGGTGGTCACGCAAATGCACGAAAGCCTGGGGCGAATTGCTTGAGATGCGTCACAACCCATAACCCCGCCTACGAAGCGGGGCGCCGCTGTGTGTGACCACAACGACGCCCCTAACGCCGCGCCGACTTGCCCACCCGGCGCAGCGTCTCTCAACGGGCGTATATGAGGACCACCCGATGATGCGTATCTGGACCACACTTGCCCTGCTCGCCGCCATCTTGGTCGGCGGGTATGCCACAGCGCACGCTTACACGAGCTGCACAACGTCGTGCTTCGGCAACACCTGCACGACTACCTGCTTCTGACACACAAAGGGCGCCGGCATGGTTGCTGGCGCCCGCTGGAGAGACTGATATAAATCGGGCCGGGCAGCACTGCCAATGCTGCACCGGCCCAAAAACCACCAGACCGTAGGAGAGTACGATCATGGCCACTGACGATACTATCGAATGGGGATGGATCAGGCGAACCCTGACCGCTGTGCAGGCAGAGCAGCGCATGCTGCGTGGCCTGGTCGAGCCGCTGCCGGCGCGTCTGTCAGCCCTGGAAGCCCGCTTCAGCGCCCTGGAGGCACGCATTGGCGGCATCGAGGACAGCCTCAACGGGATCGGGCTGATCTTACGGCAGCAGACCGAGTTGCTGCACAACCTGGCAACGGTGGCGTGATGAGCGATCTGACCGAGGATGAACTCAAGGTGGCGCTGATGAAAGCCGATCTGCTGCTGAAGACCCGCCAGGGATTTTGGGAAACTCCCAGAAATCTTGCGATCATCGTAGGCGCGGTTGCGGCCATCGCTGGCTTGATCGGTTTCAAGTTGGGCAGCCAGCCTCCCCAGGCAATCGTCGTGCAGTTCCAGCAACCGCTCGCCGTCAAGGTGCAGTGATGTATGTGATCGGCACTATGTTCGGTGGGTTCATCTGTCTGGGCGTAGCATGGCTGGCGTACCGGTTCGTGCGATCTCTCGTCAGAGATCTGTTCGGCTGCAAGCCTCCAGTGACCGACGTTTAGCGACGCATCATCCGATTGCGCTGATCTTCAGCGTTTGCCTCGTTGGTGATTGCCGCGACAATTTTCGGGTCAACATTCTGCATCAGTTGGTTCGTCAGGTAGGATTGACCAGGGCTGTAGTTCGTGCCGGGAATGCGCCCTCGCATCGCTGTGCCGATCGCCCATGGCGTAGCCAACCCAGCCGCAAAGCCTTCCACTCCTCCTCCCAGATACCCCCCAGCGCCTCCAGTGGCGAGCGGTACTCCCTTCATAAGAGCATTGATGAGAATACCCTGTGGCGACCCGCTATCGGGTGGCTTGCGCAATACGCTCTGACCTGCTCGCGCGAGGTCGTTCAGATCACCGTAACCCTTTGCGTAGGCGTCTTTACCTAAAGAGCGATTAATGGCGGTGCGTAATTGAAGTAGAGAGATGTTACCCTCTGCAGGGTTCGCCCCTGCCGCTCCCATTGCATCCTGAATGACCTTCCCGTTGGCGTAGTACCGGTTCAGCTGCCGCCACTGAGCCGCGTCGTCAGGCGCCATGCCTGACTCCATCTGCGTGCGTAGTGTCTCCTTTAATTGCAGCAGCTTGGTCTGGGTTGTGCCACTGGCACCCCGTATGGAATCGTTGAGGTCACTCAGGAGGTTAACGAAGGCAGTGCCGGGAACAATAGGATTTCCGTTCGCGTCCACGGTTATCATGCCGTTGAGCTGGCTGAGCCTCGCTTGGATCTCCTGGGCGGCATCCTTCTTCAAAAATGGCAGGCTCTGCTTGATCTGGCCTAGCGTCTGCGCGAAGGCCGCGTCTATCGGCATATTGTTGTTGGATGCAAGCGTGCCAATCTGGGTGCCTAACTTATCCAGATGGTCGTTCAGCACGGTCGGGTCTAGCGTGTCGGCATCAAGCCCAGCCTTGCTCGCAACCGCTTTGTTCACCGCACGCTGCTGAGTCTGCACGTCGCTCGCGACGCCACCGGCAGACCCAGGCGTCTGGCCAAGCATCTGTTCCGTTTTCATCAGCGGCTTGCTGCCGGTTCGTTCGCCTGCCGTCAGTGGAACGTCCTCGGCATCCAGCATACCGACTAGCCGCTGCCGCTCTGGCGTTGTGACCGTCCGGACTGGTGTTACGGCGTGACTGGTCACCTTGCCGCCCACCACATTACCAGCCAGTTCGGTTGCTTCCTTTGCCCAATCCGGCACGAACCGGCTCGCTACATCCCCAGTTACTGCGCCGCCAGCGCCGGCCACCGCGGAGCCGACGCCTGCGCCGACGCCAGCACCAAGCGTGCCTGCGGCAGTCGTAGCGCCGGCTACCTTGCGCGCGACTTGTTCAGCCGTCGTGTTGGCCGGCACATCAGCAGGGTTGGCGCCAGGGAGAGTTGAGATAATCCGCGTGCCTGGTTGCGGCACGGGATCGCCAGAAAGCGCCGCACGATCAGCGTCGGAAAAGCGGTCGTAGCCGAACACAGACGCCAGCGCGTCATGCAGGAACATAGCAGCCGTTTCGACCGGCTTGCCGATGATATTGCCGAATGGATCAGACACGGTGTTGATGGCGGCCGCATCACCCTCAAGAACCCCGGCGCCGATGTTACGGACTATGCCCCCGCGCTGCGTCGGATCGGTTTGTGTGCTGGTCGCTGGAGCGGCTGTAGGCATCCAGTCACTGCCGTTCCAAGTGACATAGTTGCCCTTACCGTCAGTGTAGGTGTCAGCCATTACTGAACCTTCTTGTCAAAGCCCGGCGGCTTCTTGCTGAGATCCGGGGGGGGCAATTGGGCATCATCTTGTGGCCTGGCAAAGCGCGTCACGACTCGCTTAGGCTCCAGGCCATTATCCCGCGCCAGTTGTTCGTACTGGTCGGCCACGGTGTTGTGAGAGTTCAACTGGTTGTTGTAGAGGTTGCGGCCTTCGCGGATGAACGACTGCCGCAGGCTTTCCGGCATCCGCGCGCCGCTCGCTATGCGCTCATAGGCAGTCTGCACGCGCTCCCCGAGACTGCCGCTGGCAGCCGCTGCGGCGAATTCGCTCTCGCGCACAACGCTCGTCGGATCGAGCAACCGGACGTAGTTGTAAAGCAGCGACATATCGCCCGCGCCGTCGTTGGCCTTCGCCGCGCTGCGGATGTTCTCAAACGAGGTCTGCACGATCCGGAAATCGCTGGTGAGCTTCTGGAACTCATCACGCAGCGTGTTCTCCTGCTCGAATTGCCGCTGTGCCTGCTTGCCTGCATTGGCCTGGGCCTCAAGCACCGCCGGATCGGGTGGCAACCCGTCTATCCGATACGCCTTGCCGGTGTCATCCAGCCTGTAGCCCGTCGGCAAGCCAGCGCGCTTGGCTTCGGCCTCTGCCCGCGCATCGGCCTTCTTGGACAGTGCCAACTGTTCGGCGGCCCGCGCATCGCTCGCAGTCTGCCGCTGCTCCTCCAGCGCCTGGTGCTGTGCCGCGACATTCGCTGTCCGGCGCCGATCGATCTCGGCCTGCAGAAGCACTGGCGCGTCTGGCCTGCCTGACACTGCCAGCGCCGCCTTGTAGCGCGCGAGCTCCGCGTGATCCTGCGGCGTCAACTGGTCAGGCGGCAGGACTGGTAACGCTGGTGGCTGAGCTGCGGTAGCCGCTGGCGCTGGCGTGGCTGCTGGGGACGCTACGGCAGGTGCTGCGGGCGGTGGCGGGGTGCTGGTAAGATTGCCACTCGGGAGCGCCCACAGTCCTTGGGAGCCTGCGACCGGCACCGGCTGCCCCGTAGCCTTGGCCTGCGTCACCGCCTGATCAGGAGGGAGCGGTGCTGGTGCGGCTGCTGGTGGCGCTGTAGCGGTCGGTGGCGGCGTCGGCGCGTTGGAGGCCACTGTGTAGGGCGCAGTCGTCCCACCGCCGCCGATCTGCTGTTGCAGTTGCAGTGCCGTGGCCGAGCGGCGTTGCATCTCTCCCGTCGTGTCCTTCGGCCGCAGAAAATACTGAGAGAACGCAGCCGCCTTG
>Ga0247664_1000054_pt1 | contig 33062 bp, 28 predicted proteins | sample CNK05_metaG_FD_182715 | JGI IMG/M metagenome (GOLD analysis project Ga0247664, IMG submission 182715) | Soil microbial communities from Purdue University Martell Research Forest, Indiana, United States - CNK05 | ecosystem: Environmental > Terrestrial > Soil > Temperate forest > Bulk soil...
TAGAGGCGGCTAGGCCCCAACCGCCCAAGGAACCGGATTTGCGTCTTGAACGCATTCTGAGGATACGGGCGCGGATCGATAAGCTGCCAGCAAGCTTTACGTGACAGTCAATGCTAACTAATACAGCGAGCGGATGTCCTCTTCATTTTCCTCACCAGAAGTTATTACGTCAACGTCAATGACATTAGGGTGGTCAATAGCAAACGTGTCATTGACAATCGTGTCAAGAACCGTTCCGCCCTGTGCGCGAGCCTTGGCCTTCTGAAGTGCATCCAAGACCTCCCTATCAGCACTTAAATGATGCTCTACAGTAGAGTGTGCGCCATATGCCTTCTGCCTTCTCCTCTCCAAAAGCCATTTGATGTTGCTACTGACCACACTCGCTTCCTTGGGGTCTTCAACTCCGTAGATGTGGTGGTTGAATATGTTGGGTAGGGCTTCCGCCATCAGGTCGTAAAGCCGATCTTCGGCTTCCTGCCTTAGCATACTCAGTTGCGGGTACTTCTTCGTGTACGTCACAAAGGTAGAGTACGCTAGTCCTTGTTCGTCGCAGGCTACTGTCGGGACTTTACCCCGACTGATCTTGTCCAGTGCGCCGAGTACGTCGGCCATTATGTCATATGGTACAGTCATCCCATCCTCCTAAAACATGAACTCGTCATATTCGACTTGCGCCTGATTACGTTGCGCTCGCCATCCCAGTCCTATGTCGCGCCTGACCACGTTGACTGCAAAGGTCAGCATGAACGCGTCGGCTCTGTCTGGACTGTGTTCCCCTGTCCGCGACTTGTACAGTTCCTTGCTCTCCATCTTCAGCTTCTGTTCAAACCGGTCGTAGCTGTATTGCAAACCCGTTAGCTGGGTGAAGAACTCGTCATCATCGTCTATGCAGCCTTGATCCACCAACCACTCTTTACCCAAATGCCATATCTCGTCCCGCTTCCTGTAGTACATTTCGGGCTTGCTACTCATGGCTCCCGGCCAGAACTCGAAGACCTTGATGTGATAATTCTCCCGTAGCTGGTCTATGACCCCATCGCCCCCACCGGGCGCTTCAACCACGACAGCATCAGGGTGGTGATGCTGGTATTCCCGTACAATGACCTTAGTGAGTTGGACCGTACTCAGTCCTTTGAAGACAAGTCGTTTGCGGGTACGGGCGTCTCGTCCTTGGCGATATGCGATAACAATCTCGTCTCCCCCGTATCGAGCAACGTCCACTGCCATGATAAGCGCAGCGGCTGGGTCAATGTGTAATTCTCGAACTTGTGCGTCTCGCGCCAAATCCTTACCAATGAACTCATTGAAAGCTTGGTGCGGGAATTGACCGTATACGCGCACACGGGCTTCATCGCTGTCCGCTCCATACATCGTTATGATGTCATTCAGGGCTGACTTGTTTGTGTGTGAAACGTCACGACTATCGACGAACTCCAGATCGTACATGCCACTATGCTTGTCAAAGCAATCAGCGAACTCGCCAGTAGGCTGTGTAGGATTACCGAATGCCAGAAAAAACACTTCTCCGTCGGTTGTTGCCCCAACGGCGGCTTCCCATATCTTAGGATGAATGCCTGACGCTTCGTCAAACACCATGAGGACCGTACTCTCCGCGTTATGTAAGCCCTGAAACGCTTCCACATTGTCTTCACCTACCGTCATAGCGGTCATCATGTAGTTCTTACGCTCTTGTTCCGGCACAAGTGCCGAACTGTATGACGTGGCCTGCCAATTGAACCACCGCTTAAAGAGGAACAACTTATGCCACTTGGCCAGTTCCGGCCATGTCTTATCTTCTAGCTGTTTTTGTGTATTCGCAGTAATGACGCCACGCGCCATAGCCCTTGTCGCCATAACCCACTGGATAACCCACGCCACAAGGGCAGACTTTCCAACCCCATGACCTGACGAACGGGCGGAACGCCACACTAATGGTTCCAAGCCAATCGTTATCCGTTGGTCGTTCTCCTTCACGTGTTTGCCTAGTTTTGTTAACAATCTCTTCTGCCATGGCTCTGGTCCCTGTCGTTTACCTAGTGGGTTATACGTGCCGTCAGGTAAGATTGGTTCACCCCACGGGTATGCGATCATCACAAACCCATATGGGTCGTCGCGGTACTTCGCGGCGAACTCGGCGAGTTGCTTGTCGGTCGAAGATTGATCCATTGTGTGTCCAACGCGTTGGGTGTATGTAGCCCCCAGCGTATTCCGGTAACGCGTTTGTCACAAGGATCAGCCAATGGGCTTCCTTTTCGGCGGGGGTTCCTCCAAGAAGGCTCCCCCGCCCACGCCTGCCCCACCGCCACCGACAAGGCAAAACAACCCTGTCCTCGATGCCGTGAGTTTCGCCCAGTACAAGAATACGCGTAAGCAGACAGGGAAATCGTACGCGTCAGCCGTCATGGGTGGTGGAGCGCCTAATCCCACCAAGTCGTATACGGCGGGGCTGTTCTCTTCGGGCGGGGGTGTATGATGGCCTACGAGGGCGCAAATATAGTCTCGATATCGCGGCTAGGCAGTAGCGACCGGCCAAATCCGAAGGATGTTTTATCACAATACAGCGAGGCGAAAGACCTACGCTCGCCGTACGAACAAGATTGGAAGATGAATGCGGCATTCTGCCTACCTAGACACTACACTGGCTGGCAGACCAGTGAGGCAATCACCAACCCTAGTTCAAGGGATGTGAAACGCTATGCATACGATGCAACGGCCGCAAGGGCGCTCCCCAAATGGTCAGCCATACTCCGTAGGCTGGCTACGCCGGATGGACACAAATGGGAACGGCTCACAGCCTCAGACCCCTACCTCCGTGAGCAATATAACGTCAGAGCCTATTTCGACGCCCTTACTGATACGCTATTTAAACTACGCTATGATCCGCGAGCCATGTTCAGCCAGTCTGTGGATGAAACGTATCTCGGACTTGGTTGTTATGGCACTGCGCCCGTAAGGATGAAATGGCGGACCAAGAAGTCGTACGACATGCGTGGTGGATTGGCTTACAAGGCTATGCCGCTGCGCGATATGTTCCCACTTGCAGACGGGGATGGCATAATTGATACGATGTTCGTCAGGCTTTGGCGCACGGCACCACAGCTACAAAAAGAATTCAAATTTGACTACCTCCCAAAAGCAGTCAAGGCTGAACTTGCGAAGACGGTCCCGAGCAATACGCGCTTCTTTGAAATTGTACATGCAGTATTCCCACGTGACCTCGACAGGTATGATCCAGAGTCGATCACGACGGATCGTCACCCATTCATCGGATGTTTTGTCAGCGTGGAAGATGCTGAGTATATCGGACCCGAAGATGGTTTTGCGTGCTTTCCGTATCTCGTTCCAAGGACGGCGACAGAGCCGGGTGGTTTATTTGGTTTCAGTCCCGCGCAGCAATGCAGCCCCGCCATGGGGTCAGTCAACGCCATGAAGAAGAGTATGCTACGGCTCAGCCAGAAGAAGGCTGATCCAACGTTGTTGGCCAGTGACGATGGCGTACTGAGCGGACGACTGGGCTTGACGCCGGGGTTTGTGAACTATGGTGCGGTCAACGCACAAGGCGCACCGCTTGTCCACGCTTTGGAGACAGGGGATTTAAATCCGGCCAAGGAGATACTGGCTGACGAGCGGGGCGATATCAACGACGCGTTCTTGGTGACGCTTTTCCAAATCCTCATGGACACGCCGGAAATGACGGCTACCGAAGTCATCGAACGTGTGGCCGAGAAGGCGGCTCTGGCGGCTCCGACCATGGGGCGGCTACAGTCGGGCCTACTGGGGCCGGAAGTCGAGCGTGCGCTGATCCTGATCAACGAGAACGCCCCTCACATGCTGCCCCCCATGCCCCCGGAACTGATCGAGGCGAAAGGTGAGTACGAAATCATCTACACGTCGCCGCTGGCCAAGGGCCTCCATGCTGAAGAAGATGCTGGGTTCCTGTACATGGTACAGTCAAGCATCGAAGTTGCTTCGGCGACCGGTGATCCATCTGCCTTGGACCACTATAATTTTGACGTGGCAATACCGGAGTTGGCCGAGCATAGGTCTGTACCAACGCGTTGGATGCATACGCCGGAAGAGCTACAGGCAGTAAGGGATCAACGCGAACAGGCCAAGCAGCAACAGCAAGCCGTGGACGTTGCGCCAGCCGGGGCCACCGTTGCGGCGGCAGGGATCAAAGCACAGCCGGGGTTAGCCGGTGGGTGAATTTGACAGTGGATTTAGATTTGTGCAGATGCAGATCGCAGTGGTCGTCATACTATTGTGTATTGGTGCGTTTGCGTTAGGCGCGTGGTTATGGTGATGACAGTCAGTGAACGCGTTATGCAGATATTCAAGGCACGCGAAGCCAAGCTTGTGCAAGACATAGAGCTACTGAAAGCGCGACTGGCTGAGCTACAAGCTTTGATGACTGATGTAGAGCGTGTAAAAGACAATGGCTGAAGATAGTCTAGAACTGGCAGACCCCCTTGACCCCTTTGACGTGGCCACAGCGCACAGCACTGCGCGAGAAGATCAGGAAACTGCAATCGCGGTCCAGCAGGCGGCACTTCGCGCGAGACAAAGTGCCTACATACGTGTATTTTCTGATCATGCTATTACTGGCGACGGGGCTGTTGTGCTTGCTGATCTACGCCGCTTTTGTCGGGGTGGGCAAACGCCATGGAGCGACGACCAGCGGGTTCATGCACTGCTTACCGGACGACATGAAGTGTATACCCGTATAACTCAGCATATGGGTATGTCATTTGACGATCTTTGGGAACTACTGAGTGAGGGTAAGACATGAGTAGTGGTGGTGTACCAAGCAACGGTGGGGGAACCGGTGGGGCTGGTGGAACTGATGCGGGGCCAACTGCGCCTTGGTCTGGTTTGCCTGAAGGCCAGATTTGGACTGTCGGCGACAAGCCGTGGTACGAAACGGCTTTACCAGATGGCGCGGCAAAGGAATTATTCCGTTCAAAGAAGTATGCGAACCCGTCAGTCGTGGCAACGTCATATGCGGAACTAGAGCGGGTTAATGCATCACGTGACGACAGCAAGATGGTTCGCATTCCAGACGAGAACGCGAAGCCAGAGGATTGGAATGCAGTCTACGAGAAGCTGGGCAGACCCAAAGACCCAACGGGTTATAAGGATGTCAAGTGGGGTGACAAGGCTGACCCACAGATGGTGGAGTTTGGACAGAACCTTGCGTTCAAGTTGGGTCTGTCGCCCAAAGCCGTCGAAGGCGTCATGGTCACGGAATGGAATGCGTTTGTGCAGAAGGCCAATGAGAAGGCCGCACAGTCGCAGGCTGAGCAAGGCCAAGCAGCCGTCAACGAGTTGAAGACGAGTTGGAAAGGCGACTTCGACGCCAACCTGAACAAAGGTCGCCAGATCATGGCGGCGCTTGACCGGGCCGGGTTCAGCGATGCCGACATGGCGGTGGTTGAGCAACATATCGGCATAGCGCCAGTGATCAAACTACTGGCAACGATTGGTAAGCTATCAGGAGAGGGTAAGTTCATGGACGGTGGACCTAGTGGTGGTGGCGTAACAGACCCGGCAAACATGACACCGGAACAGGCCAAAGCCACGATCATGCAGAAGACCATGGATCAAGCCTTCCAAAAAACCTACATGAACAAGACGGAACCGGGACACCCCGAAGCCGTTAAGCTTATGGAGGGACTGTATCTGAAAGCTGGGCAATTGATGGGCGGAGCAGCCCGATAGGAGAAGACCATGGCAGCAAAAGGGACGACAAAGAATAAGACCACCGTGAAAGACAGCACGGTGGATGCCAGCATGGAGAAGGCTGAGCAGTGGTGGTACAATCTCACCAACACTGAGCAAGACCCTTTCCGCGACAAGTTCACTTCACCTTATGCGCCAACTAACGATGATATCCTCGCGGCGTATATGGAGACGCACGAAGAGAATGGTGCGTTGAAACCGGCAACGCAGGAACAGGCTCTTGCGTGGTGGCAGTCGCTGAGCCGGGATGAACGGGCAGCGTTGCGCGACAAGTTTGTCGATCCGCCCGAAAACGTGATGGAAATGTATGATACCGTGCATGAAACGGAAGCGGGACCGGAGCAACAGCATACCGGCGACGAGCCGCCAACCGTGCAGCCCGCCACGCCCTATGCGTCGGCGACCAATCACGAACTGATACGGAACGACGCGATACCGGGCGAGACTGCGGCTCTGTATGAGCAATCGCCCATTCCGGGTGGGTATCAGCCACCGGAGCCGCCGCCACTCCCGTAAGCCTTAGCCAATGGGGCTTGCGGGCTAGTTCATGGCTCATCGCACTGAGCCGTGAGCGGTAAAGGGGACCGGGAAATACTAGTCATCCCCGGTCCCCTTGCCTTGTCTGGCGAACGCGTTTATAGCGTAATTCGCGGGAGCCTACTCGGACACCTCCTGTCATCCACAGCTTGAAGATCAACCCGTCAGCGTGACGTTCACGCGGCGTGCGCTGACAAAGCACCGGAGACAGGGCAGATGCCCGAAACAATAGCTCAATATTCCATCCCTGAAGCACACGTGTATATGTTCACGGACAATATCCGTGCAACGATTGCCCGTGCTGGCGGTCTTGTGTTCCCGTATGTGGCACATGGCAGCTATTCCGGCGAACGTGTACAGGTGGTCAACTTCATCGGACCAGTCGAGTTCATCATTCGTGACACTGTTTACAGTGACACGAAGCTGACGGAACTCGAACACACCAGCCGCTGGATCAGCGGACAGGAATACGACGTGGCAGTCCTGATCGACAGGCTTGACACGTTGAAGATGATCTACGATCCGACTTCACCCTATGTCGAGCGGTTCCGGCAGGCGCATGAGCGTCGGCGTGACCAGATCGTGGTGGATGCATTCTTCGCCGACGCGAAAGCCGGTAAGGATGCTAACGTCACCATGTCCTACAAGGCGGCGAACACGGTAGCCGTTGGCTCAACCGGCTTTACCGTCGCCAAGCTGCGCTCGCTTCGCAAGCTGATGAAGAAGCGCAACCTTGATCTGCGTTCGATCAAGCCGGGTATTCTGATCAATGCCGAAGGCATTGATGACTTGCTGGGTGATACCAACGCCGCAGGCGTCGGGACCACCACATCGTCCGACTATGCCGCAATCAAGGCATTGGTGGATGGCGAGATCAACTACTTCATGGGGTTCAACCTGATCCCCTACGAGGACTACAATGGTAGGGGTATCCCGTACGTGGCGGGATCGACCACCGTACGGCATTCTCCGTGCTGGGTGCCGGATGGAATGCAGTATGGCACTTGGCAGGACTTGACGATCACGATCAGCAACCGTCCTGACAAGAACAACATCAAGCAAATCCACGCCACCTTCACGGCAGGCGCGGTGCGACTGGAAGAAGACAAGGTGTTTGCACTGGACTGGGACGAGAGCGTCACGCCATAAACTGTGGCACCGGGCTGTCCGGTGGGCAATCACGCCCACCGGATGTTTGTTCGACACAAGGAACTGACAAATGGCTATTCAGGTCTATGACCCGCTTAGCGCGGCACCAACCGCTGTTAAGCGACCGATTGACGAGCATGGCAAGCTGCGGACGATCTACAAGAAATTCACGACAGCCATTCTCGGCGATATCGGCAGCACGTTCAATCTGGGAAGGCTTCCGCCCGGTGCGGTACGGCTGTGGTATCCGGGTTGCTTCTATTCATCGTCGGCGTTTGGTGCCGGTGCGATCATCAACATCGGCTATGCCACGTATCGGTCCAAGCAGGACGTGGCAGTCGGCAACGACGGCATGGAGCCAGCCAGCAACAACGCGTTGGCGGCGGCTTTGACCGTGGCGGCGGCTGGCGGGCGTCTGCCGTGGTCCGCCACGCTGATGAAGTGGGACTTCTATAGCCTCGCCGGGGTGGACGTGATCGCTACGCTGGCGGGCGCGGGCGTCCCGGCTGCGGCAACCTTGGAAGTGATGTACGCCTACATCTACGAGTAGTAGACGACGGGCGCTACGAAGCGGGAGTCCCAAGAATGCCTACCATGAAAGACGTGTGTAATCAGGGTCTAGGCAAACTTGGGGCTTCACGCGTAAACAACTTATCACCACCGGTCAGCACGCTGGAAGTCAAGTGTGCAAGTGAATACCCCCAGTGGAAAGCCAGTGAGATTAAGAAGCGCCGCTGGGTGTTTGCAACGACGCTATTAAGCCTGTCAGCACTGACCACCACCGTGGTAAGCCCGTCAGACGGGCGAATGTACAAGTTTGCCGTACCCGGTGACATGCTGAGGCCAATCAGGCAAAAGAACACCACGTGGGTGCAACGTGGGCAGTTCTTGTATGACTACACTAACTTGATTAATTTGGAGTACATTCGCAACGTTCCCGACAATGAACTGACAGACGTGTCCTTTGTGGACGTGTTGGCGTGCCGGGTGGCAGTCGAGTGTGCCGAGCTAGCCAGCCAATCACCGGGCAAGAAGCGGGATGCGGTGGTCATGCTCAAGGACGCCGAAGACGAGGCTGGGCGCATGAATGCGTTCACCCTTGAGCCGCATGAGACTGGCGGCGACGATAGCGCCTATACGTGGGACAATGCTCGCGCACAGCCCGAGTGGAGCGGTTTGTAATGGCGAAGGCGTCCACGCAACAAAATATCTTTGAAGGCGAGCTATCTCCACTAGCTGAAGGCAGAACCGACATAGACCGCTATGTGCGCGGTATGCGGTATCTGTCCAATATGGTGCCATGCCGCACGGGACCAGCCATAGGCCGGTCAGGCACATTCTTTGAAAACAGGTGTGCGGAACCGGGCTATCCGTCGAAGCTGTTGGACTTCGAGTACAACGAGGACGAAGCCCTTATTCTGGAGTTCAGTCACTACAAGCTACGCTTTTATTTCGAGTATGGTGGTGTGTATGCACACCGCGAAGCAGTGGTTTCAGCGGTAAATAGCGTTAGCCCATTCACGTACACCGCGCCCGGTACAAACGTAATTGTCGGCGAGAGCGTTGTTTTTAGTAGCTTCCCAGCGGCGTACAACGTCAATGGTGTGGTCGCCAAAGTGACCAACGTGGCTGGGGCCGTTGTGACCACGGATTATGTGGCCAACGCGTTGCCTTCAGGGGCATATGCAGCCAATTCGGCGGTGGCGGCGGTGGTGTATGAGGTCGTCACCCCGTACCCCCGTGACGATGTGCAGAATATACGATTAGTTCAAGAGTTGAATATCTGTTATTTGTTCTGCTTTAAGTCCAACGGTACTGGCGACTACCCCCTGTATCAGCTTCAGCGGCTGGATACTTTCAACTGGCCGCTTACGCGTATACCGTTGCGAGACGGTCCATATATGGACATAAATATCGAAGATACGTTCATGATACCCACGGGCAAAGGCACGTGGGTTCCCGACATGACCGGACCCGGCTTACCAACTGGTAACGCTTCGGCGAGTTCGGAGATTGCCAATCATGAGGCGTGGCGTGCATTTGACGGCAACCTTGATAGCTATTGGGAGAGCAATAAATCGCAAGAAGGTACACTTGTATACGCGTTTGAAACAGGGTTTGTGAACCAGCTACCAGTGTTCAGTGCTGCAACATCCGGGCCAATGACCATATCTTCAAGCAGTTCTGAACCCGGTATGGCTCCATGGCACTTGTCGGACGCGAATGGTGGCACGGACTGGCACTCAGGCGCGGCATTGCCCGAGTGGTGGCAAGTCGATCTTGGCTCGTCCAACACAGTGTTCTCCTACATACTGCGAGCCAGCCTTAACCGGGAGGAGTACGCGCCACGCGATTGGCAGCTACAGGGCGGAAACAGCGCGACCGGCCCATGGACGACGGTGGACAATCGTGTTGGCTGGACGTGGGCTAGTGGTCAGCAACGCGTTTTTCACGTAGCCTCACCAGCCGCCTTTCGTTTTTACCGCATAAACATAACAGCGGTCAATCAGCAGCATGTGACGGTGGTTCACCCGGCTGTCGGTACACCCGGCAAGAAGGGTTATGTGCCGCGCACCACAACGACGGCTTTGACACCCAATCGGGGTGGGCTGTCTCAAGTGCAAATGAGCTACGGGTTTGGTGGGCCAAAGGTAGTTGATGGCTATACGATCTATCTTGGACGATACAACAAGACCCAAGACGTGATCGATCATGCGCCTAAGACGTGGTATTTCGAGGGTTCGCCGAGTGCGGCCAGCACCACGGATTGGAAGATACTGGATACACGGCAGAACTACACAGCTTGGGGCAACTACCGCTCACAATATTTTCCGCTCAGAAACCCAGCCATATACAAGCGGTATCGTCTCAGGATAACGACGGTCCAGAAGCCGGGGAATATCAACCCACGTGTTGGCAAGCTGGTCATGTCGTCGCCAGACACGCCACCCGTCACTCTACGTGCAACGAGCAAGGTGGGAATAAACGATGGGCGGGGCTTTTTGCCGACAGACGTTGGCAGGCTGATACGCCTTCGCGATGCGGACGAGTTTTGGCGTTGGGTGACGATTGCTGCCGTCACTGATCCGACACACATAACGCTCAGCCTGACCAAAGACCCGCTGATCTTGGAAGCCCAAGTCAAGTTTTGGCGGCTTGGGCTGTGGTCAAACACGACGGGCTACCCCACGTGTGGGTGTATTCACGAAGACAGGCTATTTGTCGGAGGGGCAAGCGGTTTTCCTGATACCGTGGTTGGGTCTTTCACGGGTAATCACACCTTCTTTCAACAGTCAAACGTGTTTGACGAAGTGCTTGACACCCACGCAATTGTCGCGCGGGCTAATAACCGGTATATGTCGCGTATAGTCTGGATCAAGTCGGCGGAAGAAGCCTTGCGCGTGGGTACGGGCAAGTACGAGTTCATCCTGACAGCCCCGACTGATCAGGCGTTGAGCGCCAGAAACATGAAAGCCCGTACGACCACCAAGCGCGGCAGTGCAATACATGAGCCAGCCGTGGTGGATAACGACGTGGTGTTCCTTCAGAAGAGCCGTAGGGCGCTCTACGCCCATACATTCAGAACAAGTCAGGCGGATGTGGCCGGTTCCTATCACGCGCCTCTGATGAGTAAGATGGGTGGCCACTTGATGGAGCCGGAAGTCGTCCAAGTCGTGTATCAGCAAGAGCCGCACAGTGTCATTTGGGGCCGACGCATTGACGGTTCAGTTGCTGCCATGACCTATTCCAACGACGATGACATATTTGGGGGCCACAGGCACGATTTTGGCGGCTTTGTGAAAGACCTATGTACGGTCAACAGCCCAACAGACCAGCAAGATAGCCTCTGGATGGTGGTTATGAGGACTGTCGATGGTCAGGACGTTCACTACATTGAACGATTGTTCAGGTTTTGGGATTTTGGAGACGAGCTTAGCGACGATGCCACAATGGTTGATAGCTCTCTGCGGTATTATGGTACTAATCCTACTGATAAGGTGTATGGTCTGAGGCATATGGAAGGTCAGCTACTGACCGTGCTGGCTGATGACATCGTTTATAGCTCCGTTGGGCCGGTTACGAATGGTATGCTACAGCTTGACAGGCCAGCGACCACCATTGTCGTGGGTCTGCCTCTTGTCATGGAAGGTGAAATCATCGCTTCCGAGCTAGGCGCACAGGACGGGACCGCGCAGGGCAAGAGTAAACGCCCCCACAGCGTGGTTATGAGGCTGTGGCAGAGCGCCGGGGGTGAAGTTGGCCGTTGGGACGAGGATCACGGCGAACTCATGTGGACGCCAATCGAGTATAACTACCCGGCAGACGATACAGTGCCGACAACGACGCTCAGGACTGCACTGAGCAACACCACCGTGCTGCCGGGTGGTTATGGGACGCTTGGAACGGTCAGGTTCAGGCAAACAGACCCGATCCCCTTCAATGTCGTGGGCGTTTATCCGCAGACATACGTGGAGGACGAGCGTTGATCAGGTTTTTGCCGTGTCAGGCATGGCATATCAAGCTGATCGAGCCGCAAGACGCTCAGACTGACGAAAAAGTATGGGCTGAACAGATCGATGACGACGTTGTGGCCAACTCGTTGGCCATGTCTTGCTGGGTAAACGACCAATGCGTTGCTGCGGCAGGCATAAGGCCAATCTGGGCGGGTAGAGCCTTCGCTTGGTCGCTTTTAGGTAAGCATTCGGGGCCTGCGATGCCAGCGATCGCTCGAAAACTTCGCTTTGTCCTCGCCACATGGCCGGGGAACCGGGTGGAAATGACCGTGCGTGAGAGTTTCGCGGCGGGGTGTCGTCTGGCACTGCTTTTGGGCTTTGAGCGCGAGGCGAGGCTCCCAGCGTTCTATCCTGACGGTTCAACCGCGTATTTGTTCACTCGGCTAAAGCACGAATAGAGGGAAAACGCCTGTGGGCGCGATAGGCGCAGTTCTGGGGGTAGTCGGCGGGGTCATGCAGGGCGTTGCAGGGATGCAAGCCCATGAAGCCGAAGCCCAAGCGCATGAGTACAACGCCGCCGTAGCTGTACGCAATAAGGAGATCATTCGTCAGCAAGGCGAGGCAGCTAGAAATGAACAGGCTATTGCCAATTGGCGTGAGGAACAGTCAATACGTGGGCAAATAGCGTATACTGGGCTTACGTTTACTGGGTCATCAACTGACTACTTTTTGGACTTGATAAAAGGCAATCAGCAATCATTGCAGATAATTGACTACAAAACACAGTTAGCCATGCTTGAACAGGATGATAAGTTCAACACGGAAAAGATGGGCGCGAGTTCTGAGAAATCGGCAGGGCAGTGGAGCCTTGTTAGCGGCATACTAAGTGGCGCTAAATCTGGGCTGGATTACGCCACATCGAGGGTCACATAATGCCCATTCTCCCCATGCCGGGTAAACCGGCTGATGTAGGTCAGCTTGACGTACGGTCTGCCGGTGTACCGCAATCCGCACGTGGCGGTGATGCGTATGGCGCACAGGCTTTTCGGGAAGAAGCGGTAGCCTTTAACCAGCTACAGGGGTTAGGGGGGTCGGCGGTTGATTATGCCAATAAGAAGCAGGGCATAAAGGACAAGTTTGACTTAGCGGTAGCCAATACACATTCGTTTCAGAAGGATTACAACGACAACGTAATTCAGCAGACTGATCCGTCAGGCGCACAGTTAATGCCAACGACGGAAGAAAAATTCAACAAGTTCATGAATGACGATTTGGCGGCTCTTGCCAAGTCGGGTGCGTCGAAAACTACGCAGGATGCACGCAGGCTTCAGCTTTTGGAGGAGAAGCGGCAGTTCTTGGATAATGCGGCAGTAGCCAGCACCAAGATGGCTGAGGTCAATGCCGATAAGCTGATAGACGAGGGGACACGGACGATACTGAATGATATAGGTGTGCATGGCGCAGTCGATCAGAAGTCTTGGGAAATTGCTGTTGGCAAAGGCGAGAAGTTAATTCAGGACACGCCGGGAGGAACACAGAATTCCAAGGACTTGAAGAAAAAGGATTTACGCAACAAAGCCGCCATATTGCGTTTTGAGACGTTGATGTACCCCAAGGCGGGCGGTAATACGAAGGAGGATATCGAGAAAATCAATAAGGAACTGGATGATCCATATTGGCAGAAACAGCTTGAAACCAGCGACATAGATAACATCAGGAAGGCGTTGGCAGCTAGTCGGTCGGCATTTGCCCAGCTTAGTGTTGAGGGTCAGCAAAGCCCGCATGTCAACCGGGTAGCTGGTCATCCTCAAGAGTACGAGGCCGAGTTAGCCAATCTGCTAGGCGTGGATAAATCTGGCCTTGATGGTATAACAGACTTCAAAATGAATAGAAATGTCGTGTCAGACATGACGCGTGCGCGTTTTGAAGCATTTGGCGAGCAAGCCGTTATAACTGCCGATCAGTTGATGGAGTCAGGGAAAGCTAGCACAAGGGATGAGGCAGAAGCCAAGATAATCGCACTTCAGAAAGACTTGGTAGATAATCCGGTATGGGGTCAACGGCTGACACCTGATCAGTTCCGCAGCCTACAGGATAGCCTACAAACACGCAAGAATGCGCTTGACCACGATTGGAACGAGTTGAAGCGCGCGAATGCGACAGAGTTAGAGAAACAGACTAATCTGGAAAAAGCGGACTCGGTGGCGACCGCAGAAAACTTCCTGACCCGACAGGAGAAGGGGCGTATTCCTCCGGGTGAGTTTGATGCGTGGTCATTGGGCGTGACGAAAGTTGGCTTGAAGAACTTCACAGCGTCACAGCAGTATCGGATACGCAAAGCGTACGATATGCAGATGACGTTAGATGAGTTAGGCGACCATCCTACACCAGCGCAGCTTGATGCCGCAAAACTCAAGGTGGATAGGGGTGGAACCGGGACCGGTACGAAGTATTCACCAACGCCTAGTGGCGGTGGCGCGTGGAAGGCTGGGCTTCAGTCATTTACTAAAAGCCGGTTTGGCCCAGCGGCAATCAATAACATGCGCCCAGAGTTGGGTCAGCCTCTGTATGAGCTAATTCAATCGGCCCCGCCTGAGATACAGAAAGAGATAGAGATTTATTCTGGATGGCGTGATCCCGGTGATCCGACTATGGCGGCGAGGCATAGGGTCAATCCGCATATGGTCGCCAATCCACTAACAAGTTTTCATGGCAAAGGTCTTGCTGCGGATGTTCATGGATCAGCAAGAGCTATGGCGTGGTTACACGCACATGCTGGCGAACATGGTTTGGACTTTCCACTGACGGGGAAAAACGGCCTACCAAATGAACCTTGGCATATTGAGCCAGCATCGAACCGGGCTGGCGGTCGTAGCAGGCTTGGCGGCGGCGGGGCTGGTACACCGGGCGGCATAGACGCGTGGAAAGCTGCATCTGCCGCCAATGAGACAGGCACCCGAGCTAGTCCGTACACTGTACAAAGTGATAGAAGAGCTTCGGATGGCACCTATGACTGGGGTAAGTATCAGGTCAATGAAAAGAACATAGGACCGTGGACTAAACAATATTATGGTACAGAGTTAAGCGTAAAGGAGTTTTTGGCTAACCCAGACGCGCAGGAAAAAGTATATGAAGGTGAGTTCGGTCGCCTAGTCAAGAAATATGGTGTACGCGGTGCAGCCGCTGCGTGGAATGGCGGCGAAGGTGGCATGAACAGTTCGACGGCACAGGCTTATGCCGACAGGTTCATGCGTAACTTGGGAGCGGGTGGCGGTAGCGATACTGGCGGCGGTGTGGCTGGAACCGGTGGTGGGCGTCCTGATCTTCTCTCCGTGCCAAGGACAGAAGAGCAAGCCAATGCGCTGGAAGCCATAGCCAACGCACAAAAGGTCGTTTCAGACGGCTTGAAGAACAACACCATCGAGTATGGCGCGACGGCACTGCATTTAGCTGTTGTAGGGCTGGACGCAGCTAACCCAGAGACTTTTGACAAGCGACAGCAATTGTACGGCAAGATAGACCAGTACTACGGCGGTTTGACCACGGAGCAACAGCACCCGCTTACTCAGGCTGATGTGAATGTGCTTAGTGGGCAGTTAAATAGCAATGATAGCGACAAAATAAACCAAGTCTGGGCTGCTATGGCGCATTTCTCCCCGGATGTGCAAGAGGCAGCATGGAAGCAGATGGGCGAAACAGCACCGTTTGGCGCGGCGGCTGGGCGCGTGTATGCAAGCGACAGAAAGGCAATAGCCAATCTCGCAGTACGCGGCCATCAGGGGATAGTCGCAATGGAAGACAATGGCGTCACGCCGGACTGGCTACAGAAGAGTAAAGACTGGTGGGGCGGTATGGGTGACGTGTTGCGCGGTATTACGGACCCCACCAAGGGCGTGGGTATGAAACAAGTTGTCGATGCAGTTCACTTTGCACGGCACAAGAACGAGCCGTTTGACGCGGCTGACTATCAGAAAGACTATGAAGACGTGATGGGCGTGCATCAGGATGTGGTCAATGGTGGAACCGCAGACCTGATCCCCGGTACGACGGGTAAAGAGTGGGAACTGGCATTACCCGTACTTGATCTGACAGCCGTTTCGCTGACGCAAACGCCAGCCTTGGCCGAGGATATAAATGGTGCGCTGAAGCCCGTATCGCCGGTCGCGAAGGAAAATTTGATCCCAATACACTACACCGACACTCAGTACTATTTTGCGGATACGGACGGTAACTTGCTTCACACGATCACAAACGAAAAGACCGCGCAATACCCTGATGGCAAGCCACAGGTGTATGTAGCGCAGTTAAGTGCCGAGATTATACACGATGCCGCCGCGAAGGCTGTAGCGGCGTCAGCGGCGGCGGCTATGGCACCGGCTACCAGAGCGCCAATGGGTTATGACCCATCGGCAGGCCCGCCTGCACGTGTAAGGGCTGGGCCAAAAGGGCCAGAGCCAGTTGTGGCCGCACCAGCCGCACCACCGGCACCGACTAGCGTACCATCGCTCACGTCGGGTGTACCGGGTGAAGCACCCGGTGTGCCTAGTTCTAATGTCGTACAGCCATCGGCTGGGCCGAAGGTAATAACGCCAGAGCAAGAAAAGAGCATACAGTCAAATGCAGATGACTTTATTGACCTACTTAGCCGTAATGCCGGTGTCACCAAGGAGTATTTGAAGACTGCTAGAGAGCACTACGTGGAAACCACGCGTGATTACTTGCTGGGGCGAGCCAGTAAATGACCGACTACGTTCAACCACCCAACCCGTTATTGATTGAGGCTGACCCGACGCGGCTCAGCACGTGGGGTGGTGAGAACCCGCCTATCGGGTTTATTGCTGGCGCGAAGTCAGGTTATGCGGCGGCAGTGGCCAACAACCGGTATGCGTATCAGTTACGCGTTGGTGACGCGCTTGATGCCAACACTGATTTGTTGGAAAAGGCTGGCTACCACCCTCCTCAGTTGGTGCAGACAGCTTTTCACATACCTATTATTGGGAGTTATTTCAGCTTTAGGAATGCAGAACAAGGTACGATGTTTCAGGCAATCATGGCGCACGGTGCGGATATAGGTGGGCCAGACGAACGCTATGCCAACGCCACGGCAGCATCCAGTAAGCTACGTGAAGATATTGCAATCACCAACAAGATGATTGACGAGGCAAAGGCCAAGAACCCGGAACTGGGTATCAGGACGCTGGACGAGATACACAACGGGGTGGTCACACAGCTACAACGCGATATGTCAATTGACCACCATAGAAGCTGGATAGCTGCCATAGGCGCGTTCATTGGTGGTACGGGTAACATAGTCAGCCCATCAGACCCATTTGCGCCGATTAAAGCCGCAACCGCTCCATTCGGCGGTATAGGAACTAGGTCAGCTTATCGTATTCTTTCCATGGGGGTTGTACAAGCTGGTCTAGGCTTGACAGAGGAAGCGACAGACCCAGCCGCCCGACGTAGGTTATTGGGTATGCCGGAAGAGACGGCAGGGGAGATAGCCTACTCGACAGCCCAGAACTTTGTGTTTGGTATGGCTTTTGGCGCATTAGGTGAAGGGCTGGCCGGTCAGCATGGCCGCGCGGCCATGAATGAAAGCTACAAGTGGCTGAGCATATCGAAGCGTGAGGCGCAGCTTGCGCCAATGCGGATACCGCCGCCCGAGCCGCCAGTGGAAGTACCGGAGCCGCCGCCCATCGACATAGGGGCGCTAGCAGCCCGCCCAGCGGGGCCAACGGCATTCGAGCGGCTGGGAGGGCCGGGACTGCCGGGACTGCCACGGGGCAAGCTTCCAACCACCGCAGCGGCGGCGCTAGCGGAGCAAATCCCGATCCCGCGCGAAGGCGTGTCGGGTGTGAACGCACCGGAGATGACCGAGGGCGCGGCGCTTGCCCACGTGCCACGTGACCAGCGTGCTTCGGCGGTTATTCTCGACAGGTTCAAAACCAAGTCAACCAAGGTTCGTGCAGCCAAGACGTTGGACCACGTTGATGCTCAGATGGGCATTGATGGCGTAGCGCCACAAGACCTGACTGCACCGACAAGGCCACTCAGCCCAACGGCTACGCTCATGCCTGATGTACGGGTATGGAATGGTCCCGGCGCAGGGATAGTCAACAATGTCACACCGTGGATGCAACGGTGGATATCGAAGCGTGTAGACCACCTTATCGAGAAAGACCCCGGTATCGAGCCAGCCGAATTGGCAGCACGTGAGTATGATCCTGAGACATGGAAGAAGAAAGACAAGATATTAGCTGACTTGAACAAGGAGAAAGCGAACCTACAGCGGGTGATCGATCTGCACAGTAAGGTAGCGGCAGGCGACAAGAAGGCTCTGGACGCCACCATCAGGGCGCAAGAAGCTGAGCGTATGCGTACGCGCTCACCGGGGGGTAAGGCGCGTGTGCTGCAAGAACAGATAGCGTCCCACGCATATTTCAAAGAGCTACAGAAGACACGACCGGGTGGTACACGACCACCGGCACCCAAGCACTTGGACGAGATAGTAATAGCTGAGCGTATCAAGGCACTGGAAGCTAAGAACGACGCGATATTCGAGGACGTTCAGCGATCATTCTCGGAAAGCCAAGGCGCACTTGATTTAACACCGGAAGCCCGTGAAGCACTGGAAACATACATCCGTGGTACGACACGTGATTGGATAAATAGCTCGTTTCGCTGGCCAAAGGACGTGAAGCGTCTTAGGAAAGAAAAAAGCCCGTACGACATAAAGCAGACGGTAGGGCCGACGAAAGCCGAGTTGTTTAAGCAACGTGAACTCGACATGGCGCAACTGTCTGACCCGTTGGCCACAGAGGGTGCTGTAGCGGGTGAAGGCCCAATAGACATAGCCACAAGGGTAAATAAGACCAAGCTTGAGGCAATGGCGGAACCCAAGCCTGAAGATGTGTTTACCTCTATAGGCAAGTTCATGGAGGATCAGGGTATCGTAGCCAAGGCTGAAGCCGTCGAGCCGGAAGCGCCCAAGACAGCTTTGCCTAAAGAACGCGTTGCCCAGATAAATGCTGATTGGCTGAAAGACCCGCAGATTGTGGAGGGCTGGCAGCTAGATACGCGTGGTAATGTCGTAGACCAGAAAACGGGTAATATCATCGGGCATTTGGAGAGCGAAGCCGAAATGATGGCTCGCGCAAAGGCCGAAGGGTTGATTGGGCGACCGGGTGGTAAACCACCGGGGCTGATGCCCAAGCCAGTCGTACCACGGCTACCGTCAGGCGAGGCATACGGTAACTTAGCGAAGCTGACGGGCTTTGACCTTGATGGCGAGAACGTGGGTATAGCTAAGGCGTGGGAAGACGTGAAGGCTGAGCTAGAAGCGTTCGACGTGTTCAACAAGTGCAGTAAGGTACTGTAATGGCTAAAAAAGGCTCTGGTGACAAGCATCTGGATTGTCTGCTACTGAACATGGCGACAGCGCGTTATGGGCCTGTGCGTATAGCCGCCGCCAAGGACGCGTATTTGCGGCTGGTGGATGGCAACAGGGCTAAGGGTATGGGCTTGAATGACGCCCGTCCAGAAGCCATGGCGCAGATGATGAAGATCATCGAGAAGTCCGGTACAGCCAAGAGGCTCAAATTCGAGGCGACCACCAAGAGGCTAGGTGACTATCGTGCGCGGCTTGACGAGGGTTTGGCACTGCCTACCGGTGGCTTTAATAGGTCATTAGGCGCACGCGCATATGACGTGTGGCATGGCACAGTCGAAGATGTAAGCCACCTGAAGACTTCCCGGCTTAATTTTGTGGCCGAGAAGGATGCTGTGTGGGGAAACATCACCAGCATGTTCCGCAATATCATGGACGAGTTCAGCAAGAACTGGGCAGGCTTCAACCGTGGTCATATAGAGACAGCCGACATAGCCAACGAGATTATTAAGCCGGGTAGCACTGGCAGCAAGCCAGCTAAAGACGTAGCGACTGCGTTGCGTAAAGAGTATGACTACTATAACTCAGAAATGGGAATTAACGGCGTATCGCTAGAGCGAATGGTTGCTGACGAATTGGCAGTTCAGCCTAACGCGCCTAGGCTTGAGCGGATGGGCTTGGAAGGGTTCAAGGCGTTCATCAAAGAACTTGATCCCGATTGGAACGCGACAGGTAATGGCTATCATATTCGGGAGAGCGAACGGGACGCGTTCTTGGAGAGTTACTACAATGCCCACGTAAAAGAAATGTGGGGCGAGAACCAGTGGGAGACGAATAAGGAACTGAAAGGGCTACCACGCCCGTATGAATATACCGGTGGTCAATTTGGTCGTGAGTATCAGAACTATACGATGATCAAGTTCAAGACCGGCGAGAGCTACGCTAGGTTTCACGCGGAGTTGATGGACGGTGATTTTCTCAGCACCGTCACACGTATGATGGAGAAGCACGCGCATAACATCGCTATGACCCGAATATGGGGGCCAAGTCCAAAGCACACTGCATTGGCTTTCAAGACAATGACTGAAGACGCAGTTAAGACACTGAAGCCAGCCGGTAAGCCAATCAGCAATCTGAACCGGTTTCAGCGGCGTATGAAGAACATCGAGGAGATTGTATTCAAGACCAATCCGATAGATGGAGAAAACCGCTTCGGCATGGTCGTGCAATCGACCACCAATCTGATGAACAGCGCCATGCTGCACGGTGCGCTGTTCTCTTCGATACCGGGTGACTTCGCCACTATGCTGGCGAACCGGCTTCGCAACCATGAACCCCTCCTGCGGCCTATGGGGCAGTATCTTCAGGATATGTTCAATACAGCCCGTGCGCGACGTGATGCACTGGGCATAGGGCATATTCATTCCGAGTATTCGGCTCAGATTACGCACTCAACGCATTACCACAATAACTTTGCGATGGGTGAGACAGCCGCTAAGTGGCTGTCGGACAAGACCATGAAGTTGAACCTGATGAACCGGCATTTCGACGCCATGGTTACGTCAGACAACAAATGGCGTGCAATCAGCTTATTTGAGAATAGGCATTTGTCGTATGACCAGTTAAACGAGCGGTTTTTGTTGGAGAATAATGGGATCACACCAGCCGAGTGGGACAGAACCCGCAAAATAATGGGTGACAACCCATTCCAACCGGCTGACGAGATAAGCATGTTTCGGCCGTTGGATCACATGGACGCGCTAGGCTCAGAACTGACCCACAAGTGGCAACGACTGTTCTGGAATGAAAGCCGTCGCAGTGTCATGCGGTCCAGCATCGAAGCCCAAGCCATAGCCATGGGCGGTTCACGCGCAGATGAAGTGGTTGGCGCACTGCGTAAGTCCACCGTGGCATTCCAATCGTACGGGATCACGTTTGCGCTGAACCTTAGCCGTATTCTCATGGAGGGTAGCGCCGGTGAACGTATGGGCGCTTTTGCGCGTATTGGACTGACGACTGTCATAGCCGGTGCGATTGCTGCACAGGCTAGGAACATAGCGAATGGTAGATCGCTGGAGCCTATGGACACAACGAGTTTCTGGATCAAAGCCGTCAGCCAAGCAATGGGGCCTTGGGGTTCACTGATATCGGGTGGTTTGAGGACAGACCCAGCTTCGGCGATAATCAAGGCGGCGGGTGGGCCATTGGTGGAAGCGACGGCTGAGTTTATCGCGCGTACAGAAGGATCAGCTTTCCAATTCTTTGAGATAAATGAAAGTAATAGTACTTGGCAGGGTACTAAGGAAGGCGTTAAGTGGATTGATTTCATCCGCAAGTACGCCGCACCCAATACGTTCTGGGCGGGTATATTGCTACAGCGGCACATACTTGAGCCGTTCCAACGATACCTTGACCCGCATGGAATGGATGTTCGTTTCAAACATCAGCAAGCGCAAGCCAAAGGCGTGGGTTCACCATTCTTTAAGGGTGTAGGCCCCGGTACTGGTAGTGCCATCCTTCCCGGTTTCTAGAAAGGCTGAACCATGGCTGTCAGCGACACAGACGTAGAACTTGAGTTCACTAATGTCGTAGCTGACATACCGATAACTATTGGCATTGAAACCAGTGGTATAGCCGGTGAAGTGTATGTCGAGTATGGTACGCTTCCCGTGGGTTCCCGTCCAACGGCTGAACAGGGTTTGGACTACAGCGTCGATTTTCCGCTGGACGGTAGCCTAGCTGATTTTACGATCACACCTACAACGTCTTTGATAGACAAGCTTGCTCTCGGCGGTGTGAACGTCATATTCGTTGGGCGCTCTTTGCAATACACCACCGATTTTGACTATGATGACGCGTTTGTACGACAGAAGATAGTGGACGAGTTTGATCGTACGATATTCAGGTTTCAGCAACTGGCTGTCAGACCGGGGCCGATAGGGCCGGAAGGGCCAATGGGGCCACCCAGCACGGTTCCCGGCCCACCGGGGCCGCAGGGCGCACAGGGCTTGCAGGGGCCGCAGGGCGTTCAGGGGCCGCAAGGCGTACAGGGGCCGCAAGGTCAGAAGGGTGATATCGGCAACACTGGCCCACAGGGGGCGCAGGGGCCACAGGGCGCGGCCAGCACGGTTCCCGGCCCGACAGGCCCGCAGGGAGCGCAGGGTCCGATAGGCAACACCGGGCCGCAAGGCCCAGTAGGCCCGACAGGCTCGCAGGGTCCGGTAGGACCGGGCGGCACGGCAATCACCACGGTGGGCGACGGACCACCCGCCAGCCCGACACTTGGCCAGCTATGGTGGGAGAGCGACACCGGCCAGATGTACATCTACTACAGCGATGGCACATCTTCTCAGTGGGTGTCAGCGTTTGTGCCAGTGGGTGGTGCCGGTCTTACGTTCAACACGTTGCCAACTAATGCCGCCAACGATAGTGCCGCCGCTTCAGCGGGCGTGCCGCTTAATGGCGTGTATCGCAATGGCTCGGTCCTGATGGTGAGAACGGTATAGCCCCATGGCTTATAATTTTCCAGACAACCCTGTACAGGATCAGGAGTTCACACCACCGGGTGGCAATCAGCCAACGTATATTTGGCAATCGCCACGCTGGATCATAAAGGGCGTCCCGCCAGCCAATAGCGGCGGCATTGTTGACGCCCCCAACGATGGGCAGCAATACGGCCGACAGAGTGCCGGTTGGACGGTAATCGTAGCTAATCCGACATGGACGACACTGACGGGTAAGCCAGCGACGTTTCCGCCAACGCTACCGATTTTAGAAAGTGATGTCACCAATCTCGTCAGCGATCTGGCTTTGAAGTCTCCACTGGCTTCACCAGTATTTACGGGTGATCCCAGAGCGCCCACACCAGCACCCGGCGATAACGACACGTCAATTGCAACGACAGCATTTGTGGCTGCGGCAACGAGCAACAGTGGCGTGGTGATTTCGGACACACCACCGACAGCGGTACAGGGTAAGCTGTGGTTTGATAGCGTCAGTGCTCAGTTGTACGTCAGCTACAACGACGGGAATAGTGCTCAGTGGGTAGTTGCGGTCAGTAATTCACCCGACTTGTCAAAATACGTCGCCAAGGCTGGCGACAACATGACCGGCAATTTGGTGATCACGAAAGTCAATCCCAGTCTCAACATGAGCATGTTGAATTCGGGCGAGGCAGCCGTGATTACTGGTTACATGGCCGGACTGGGGCGCTGGCAGATAGGTCTTGGAGACAGTGCGGCTGAGAGTACAGGCAATGCCGGATCGAACTTTGTCATCAACCGCTTTAGCGATGCTGGTGTATATCTCGGCTCGCCAATAAGTATCAATCGAGCGAGTGGCGTGGTTACTATAAGTCCCAGCCTTAGACAACAGGGTGTGACTGACGGTTCCGTCCCTGCTGCCGGTCTGGTTGGAGAGGTATTGACTGCCGCCAGTGCCGGTGGCACCAGTGTACCAAATCAAACGCCGGTTAACATTGTAACCCTACTCTTGTCGCCCGGTGATTGGGATGTTTGGGGAACAATGATGGTAATGCCAACTGTGGGCACAACACAGATTTATGGCAGCGTAAGTACGGTAAGTGCCACCCTAAATGGGAATGACCAAAGGTATGGTCATCAGCTTGCCGGTGGTGCGACCTTTGGCAGCTTGAGCAGCATTCCAGTGCCAGCAATAACGGTAAATGTTTCAGTACCTACAAATGTGTACTTGGTGGCGCAAGCAGCCTTCGCCAGCGGCACTTGTACGGGTGGTGGCAAGCTGATAGCGCGGCGGCGGCGTTAAGAGGGAACGACCATGCTTGACTTTCCAAATGCACCAGCGGTTGGCGACATATTCACCACCGGTACGTTCTCGTGGAGATGGGACGGAGCGAAGTGGGTAGTCGGGTCAAGTGGTGGATCAGGATACGTTGCCAAGGCTGGTGACACCATGACTGGTCCGCTTGGGATGGTCGCGGTTAATCCCTTCATTGTGCTCACTAAGTCTGCGAGTGGGGAAGGTGTCACTATCTACGGTAATATGAACGGTAAGACCCGTTGGATTGAAGTGCTTGGCGACACTACGCCCGAGAGCGGTGCAAATGCAGGATCAAACTTCGCTATTTACAGGTGCGACGATGCTGGTCTGTACGTTGACGCACCATTAAGCATCATTCGATCAACTGGAATAGTCAACGCACCAGTTGGTATCACTGAGGGTGGTTTACCTCTTGCCACCAAGTATGGGCTACCCGTTGGTACGATACTGCTTTATGCTGGGTATGCACCACCAACCGGTTGGTATCTCTGCAACGGACAGAACCTTATCCGTTCTGCCAACCCTCTTCTCACCAATCTGTTTGCCAATACCACCCCGGCTTTTCCGTATGGCACGCTGGATGCGGGATCATTCATGGTTCCTGATTTGCGTGGACGAGTTCCGGCCGGTCAAGAGAACATGGGTGGTTGGGGATCACCGTCGCCGGGACGGCTGATATCGGGTTATACTGGGGGCGTGCCGACTGATGTTCTCGGCGGTGTTGGTGGAGAGGCCGTGCATTCACCTATTGCCGCAGAGCTAACAAACCATAGTCACGGTCATACTCACGCGCCGCAAGGCGGCGGTAACTTCATGGCGACCAATCCGGGTTCCAGCAACAGCGCCCCGGCCGGGTCCAGCGTGCGCTTGGTGGGTGCCACCGACAACGACGCCACCGGGGTTGCGGCGATGACCAGCACTCCGGCCAACGTTGTGCAGCCGACACTTTTGCTTACGTTCATCATCAAGGGAGGTTGATTATGGCTGAGCCATACGAGATGTGGGCGGATGAATATCAAGGGCTTGGCTACGACTTGCAAGCAGCAATTGACAAGTATAAAGCAGATATGCTCGCTCACGCCAAGACGATTGGCCTAGCCGCGCCAACCACCTATGGACTGGTCGAGATAATCGTAAAATATCACGATGGCTTGTTTGTCCTAGTGGCTGATCCGCCGCCATTGGAGAAGCAGCCATTACCGACTGATCCGAAGTATTACAAGACAAAGGCTGACCAGAAAACCATCGTCGCGAAAGCGGTGAAGGAGGAGGCCATACTCAAGGCACAGGCTGAGAAAGAGGCTCGCCAAGCCAAGCAGGCTGAGAAAGAGGCTCGCCAAGCCAAATGAGCCAATACCGTGGATCAGTCGCATTAGTGCTAGCCTTTACGCTGGGCATAGTGCTGATCACCATAGCGGTCGCAGCGGCATTGGGCGTACACGTTAATGAGTTAACTAGGGATGCCGCAATTGCAGCGGTGGGTGTAATGGGTGGAGCACTGGTCACGTACCTAGTGAAAAGCTGATGAAGTGGATCATCCTGTCGTTCTTGATGCTCAGCGGGTGTATCGTTATCCAGACAGTACCTGAGAGACGGGTTGATCCGGCAATACCGGCAGCAAGGATCATACTAGAGCAACGACAGGCACAGCCAGTACCACAACCGCGTGGAGGATCATGACATGACATTAACCACCATACTGATCATCATCCTAGTGATATTCCTGATCGGTGGTCTACCGACTTGGCCCTATGCAAGAGGCTGGGGATATTATCCGTCAGGCATTTTGGGCGTGGTCTTGTTGGTACTGATCATACTGGTTTTGACCGGGCGCGTGTGACATGCCTTTCAAGAAGGTAGGCGACCACTACGTATCCCCGACAGGTCGCCACTTTACAGCCGCACAGGTCAGGCTGTACTATGCCCACGGTGGAAAATTTCCGGGGGCTAAACGTGAGAAACACACTAGGCGCAAGCTTGCTCCTCCTCTGTCTCGTAAGAAGTGACGATGTATCCGGCGCGTCGATGGACTACTGTCGGCCCTACGCCGCACAAACAAGTCAGCTACTTCTGACGTGGGCATGGCAGAGAGCGTACACTTCGTGTCTGAACGTCGAAGGCGAAGACCCGGTGGTCCCTGAGACTGCCCAAGGCGCTCTTGACGTTATTGCACCAACGCGTTTGCCACGTGTTCCCGTATCGAGGCCATCGAGGCCAGAGCCGCCACCGGGGAGCGTCCCGGCGACGGACCCTTCTGACCCGACTGAAGACCCCAAATCCAAGCTGGTGGTCGTTCATCCTTCAGGGAAGTCTCAGCCCCTTTGTCTGGCCCATCACATGAGGACCGTGTACAAGGGCCACCACTGGAATTGTCGCAAGTAGCCAACGCGTTTGCCGCGTGATGTCCTGACCGTCACGCCGCCCGTCAGAGCCTCGCTGGCCGCGTTCCCCTCCCCCGGCGAGGCTCCCGGCCCACCGGGCTAGAAAAACCTCTCCACGGTCACGGCAGGATGGGTAGCGGCTCTTCGTCGGGACCATCGTACTCGTCAGGGTCCGGTCCAAGGGTCCGAGTGGGCAGAACCATCGTTGCCGGGGGCGGGATTTTATATCCACTCTGTGGGACTAAAACCACTTCGTGGCGTTTACCCTCTGTTTCCAGCATCATCATAAACACGTTGCCGAATATGTCGGTATAGGGGTGCGAGGTTGATCCGCGATTGAATATCCTGCGAACTGCTTCAGCTAACGATTTGGTGGACTGAGCAAACTCTGCCGTCTTACCCAGTATCGCAGCGGCTTCAGCCACGCTTATAGCATTCTTACTCCGCTCAACCATGTCGTCGCCAATGGCACTTATGTGTTCGTTGTTCACGCGTTGCTGTATTGACGTGATATCTAGCTTGATGGGGGTGGTGTACAAGCCATTGTTAGAGGCTCGCATAACCCGCCGCTCCCACCACTGTAGCGTACTCGGACCTGATGGACCGTGGTTGCTCTTGCTGACACGTGTCGAGAAAAAAGTAACGTGTTTGCCGTACCTGTCGATATCCTCCATGGTCTGCGGGAGAATGTTCATGACGATACGTGCGCTCGATACCACGCTACCCGCGCCCACGCTCAAGTCAGGGCTGTCGGGGTCTAGGTTCTTGAGTAGCATCAGATGCTTGACTGTATGGTGACTGATGATCATGCCCACGTCCAGCCGTTGGGCAAACTTGTTGATGAAGCGCATTGCCAGTGACATTTGGGCGTTGTCGTTTTCATTGACCCCAACAAGCACCTTTCGCAATGGGTCCACGATGACCAGCTTTATGGTTGGCTTGGCGTTGATATAGTCAGTGAAATACTTCTCAGTGGTCGGTGGCACTTTCATGTTGCGGCCATTGTCCGCTTCGACCATCGTCAGCATTTCGCTCTCATGATCCATGATGAACAAATGCTGTCGTACTTCATCCCAGTTCAGCCCATGCTGCGTACACGTTACCGCCGCTCGTCCTGATATCTCGCTCGCGCTGTCTTCAGGGTTATAGAGTAGTACATCTATCGGTCGGGGTATCTTGTATGGTCCGAAGTCTTTGCCCACGGCTGCATGGCAAGCCAGTGCCACAAAGAATGTACTCTTACCCACGCCGCCCGGTCCTACGGCCATGGTCACGGTGCGCGGAACACACAGCGGGTATATCACCCAGTCCACCAAGGGTATAAACTGTTCTTCGGTCAGTTGCTTGGGCTGGTGGGCTTGAAACTCGTACCCGTTGGCGACCAACAGCGGGGGTGGTCCAAGGGCTTTGATCAGGGGCGGCTTATAGACAAGCGCAGCCAACGTGTTTTCTGGGTCTTTCGAGCCGACTTCGCCTATGGCGTAGTCGTCAGCGTTCTCGACTTTGTGTTGGAGTTCATCCGCTTCCCAAGGTGGTTCACACCGTGGGTTAAAATGCTCCATGAGTAGGTTAAACACTGTGACGGCTGTCAACCCATAATCCCGTACACCCATACACGCCACGTTGTAAGTGTGCGCGTCTCCTGCTTGGCCTTCGATTGCTGGGGCAACGCGTTGAAGGTAGTCCACATAAAGTGGTATCGCCTTCTCGGCGTCTGCATGGCCATTGAAGCGTTCTTTGCGTGTCTTGACCGGCTTCAGGACGGCTAGGATACCCGGTGGTATCTCAGCCATTGGCTTGTCGATATACAGTTCATAAGCCCCGCCGCTTTCCAGCGAGAAAGACCCCGGTGCTATGCCATAGCCGTTGAAGCCACGGATATCGATGGCTGGCACTACGTCTTGCATGTTCCTGAACGTCACACCCGGTGGCAGCTTGAAATAGGCTTGTAGCCCACCTGATGCTGTCTTGACTACCAATGTGTCCCAATGACCACCCAATGCCTCGTAATTAGCTATGGCTGATCGGTTGTATTTCTTGTCGTTCTTGGTATCTATGTCTACGATTATGAAAGTAACACCGCACAGTACGCCAATGTTCAGGTCTTTCGATCCCGTGATAGGATCGCGCCACATCTGAATGATTTTGCTTTCATCGGTGGTCGCTAGCTCTGGAAAGCTTACGGTTGGTTTCTTCTCTCCATTAGGCAGGGGGAAAATGGGACACGCACGTCTAGCCCACGCCAGTGCTTCCCACAAAAGAGCCATGTTGCCCTCAAGTGAGTTCGATCAAGCGATACGTATTTGGCTCCAGCCCATTCACAAGTCTATATTTGGAACCTTTGCGGCGTTCGTTGGAATTGACCCTGCCGGTATATGGCCCTAGACCACCGCCACCGACTTCCATAAGCCCAAGCGAAAACATAATCTCGCTGACCGGCACATCTTCGTTCAAGCCAAAGAATAGCATCAGGTCAATAAACTTCTCGCAGTTCCAACGGGGGTATTTCACTTTGTGTATCTTGTCCCGTACCATGTCGTCGCCGCCATCGGAAAGTCCGCCGCCCATGGTGGGAGTTGTGTCAGAAGCCACTGGAAAAACCTTTCATGGTCAGTCGGTTTGTCGTACCAGTTGGGCTTTATCTCAGACAGTATTTCATCGTGTACAGTTAGGATGACTGAATACCCGGCTTGTTCAGCCCGTACGATAGCCGGTGCCAAAAAGTCTCTTGCCGTACCCTGAACTATGTTTTCGCATTGGTATCCGCCGTACAGTGCTTTGCGGACCCATTGCCTTGTGTCTGAGAGGCCGTAGAACCTTACGCCCCGACGCTTGTGACTGACAACTTTGTATCCTAGCGCAATCAGTTCGTCAAGTTCGTGCGGAAAGAGGTTATCGAGGTCAACGTATTGGGTTCCGTCCCAGATTTTCTCTTCCTGAATGACGGCAACATGAGGCTGAGCGTACATTAGAACTCTTCCAGACGGCAACCGGCAATAGAGGAAGTGCGTGTCGGAGAAGTACGACACCTTACCATTGTAGACCGGCACCAAGACGCCCGGTCTATCCACGGCTTGGATGGCTGCATCCTGTAATGCCCACCATGACTGTACGATTAACGGGTTGGACTTACGCCAGCCCACGACAGCTATCTTGATCGCTGTCCATATATCCTCTGGCAAGTCTAACCTGTCTCTTGCACGGGCGTGTCGTTTGGCCGTTGCCTCCCACAATTCCGCATCGGTGGTCTGATAGATCGCTTTGGCTAGGCTGGGTAGCTTCATCAAGTAGTTGCCTGCCGCTGTGACGAAAGCCCCTACACCACCCTGATATCCACACTGTAGCTCGATTACCTTGCCTATCTGCCGCAGCGGTTTAGTGACTTGCTCCACAGTGATATTGAAGGCACGGGCATACGCCAGCTTATACAGATCGGGTCCGATATGATTATCATAATCCCGAAATGCTTGTATCTTCCATTCTTCCTTTGACAGCCACGCGTTGATACGGCCTTCGATATTGGAGAAATCTCCTCCCACAAAAGCATGACCATCAGGCGCGGCAATGGTAGAGCGTAAGCCCTTAGCAAGCCACGCCAAAGTAGCCATGCCGCCTTGCGTGTCGCCATTAGCCAGCTTTGGCGAACCAAGCAACTCAACCATATCGTACACTTCTGACAGGGGTCGTGTTTCATCTTGCGTTAGCCCCACCACCCACGAAACCAGTGCTGCCTCTTCCTCGTCAGCAACGCGTACGTAGTTCTGGGGCTGCACCACCCTGCCCGCCCAGCGCATGGTTTGCTGCGCCCCACCGAATTGCAACCACCCACGTCCACGCCCGTCTGCGCCCACGCTAGCTTTGATGGCGCGGTACTTGGCAGTGGAAGTCTTGGCGGTGGTCGAACGCAGTTCTATGACATCTTCGGCGTCTTCGTCGGCTAGCGCCTTGGCTTGATCCAGTAGTTGCTGCCGGTCGCCTTTCCGCAAACTTGTTGCTGCGACGTTGCGCGAGTTGAGCCAGTCAACCAGCTTGGCTACTTCTGTAGCCTTTCCCACCGCGCCATTGGTAAGGTTGGCGATCTCTTCGTTGGCTCGCAGCTTGGCATAATCAACAAGTTTAATAGCTCGCTCGACAAATCCCAAATCGTGAGGGATACCTCTGTCGTTAATTCGTTGGTCAAGGTGCCACAAGGCCAACTCGTCTGGTGTAAGCTCAGGCAGCACAGCATTGGCGTGCCGCTCCACATTAACGTCTTGGTCGCAATAATCCTCCAGCGACACAATCCGTTCGTTGTCTTCCCACCACGTGATTGTTCCATCGGCGTTGACCTTGCGCGGTTTACTCATACGCATCATAACGTTGTGGCCTTCCATGTCTTTCATCGGAAGGCCCAGCACCTTGGCTAGCTGTTCCAGCGATCCCGGTAAATTGCACGCGAATGCCCGTATCATCAGATCGGACATCTGTTCAATGCGTAGTTCTGGCAACCGGTCATCGCGTGATCGAAGGCATCGCTCCCACACCACGCGCTCAAAAGGGCCATGCGCTACGACACGTCGCCCACGCGTTATGTGCTCAATCAAGTCCCAAGGAAGGGGTTCGAGTTTGTATGGTCGCCACCGCTTGATTGGCCCTTGGCCTATACAGTAGCTTGCCACCAATACCTGTGTGGACGGGTCAGAGGCGTATCTATACGCCCCTGCCTTTTTCAAGTTAACTGAACTTCTAGTCTCGAAATCGAGGACTAGATCATTGTCCGGTGAGTTCATCTGCCGCTATCTTCACCCGTCCCGGCTGAAACACTGCCCGATTGACTGCCATGAACCCTTCTTCGATGTGGGTTCGTCCTATGGCTAGCCAACGCTGGTCAACCCAGTTTTCCGTCTTCAGCGTGTCCAGAATGCGTAAGCAAATCTCTTCGATCTCCTTGTTGTGGTTGACTATCTGTACCTTCTCGTCCGATTGCGGCTTGTACCCCGCCACCGGCAATCCCTGATGCTCTGCCAACTTGTTTCTCCTGTGTTATGCTCTCGATTATCTTGGTGAATTTAATAGGATCACTGACAGCTAGGCGTACGGCTTGGACTGCTTCCGCAACGCGTCCACCATTTACGCCAAAGATCGCTGCCACGTCATGCTGGTTATAACCCAGCATCAAGACTGCCCACGCGAAGCGTAGGTTCATCTCGGCATCGGGTGTCTTGGACATCGGCATTACTCGCCTCTTATGGCTGTCGGCGGGACCGGAGGGTGTGCGCGTCTCCGGTCCCGCCTTATTCTGGCGTGTCGCTTCGGGGGCATTACCACGCCAGAAACTTGTTAGTACGGCATCTCGTCATCAGCGATGGTGGTCCCACGCATGGCCCCATAGAGCGGATTGGGCGGGGGCGGCGGCGAGTAGGCGGGTGGCGCACCCGGAACAACACCGGGCATCCCCACGGGCATCCTAGGCCCACCGTTGGGCGGTGGCGGCACCAACCCGGCAAAGGCACCCGGATTGATCTTTGGCGGCTGCACCCGCGCGTCCTTGAACACCTGTGCCGGGTCCACACCACCACCTGACAGGTTCGTGTCGTTCTCGATAATCATCACCGACTGCAAGCCAAACGAAATCCCCTTCTTAGGCTGGGGCGGCGACTTGCCATAGGGGTACGCGTTGACTGCGATCAATGCCCATACACCGGGATACACACGGCTCTTGTCTTCTATTGGTTTCTTCAGTGTGTCCACGATGCTCGGCTTGAACTTGCTGGTATGGTTCATGAAGTACAGACCGGGCGTGAACCCCTCGAATTTGTGCGCTTTCAATGCACAGTCATGGAACGGGTTTTCCAAGCCTGTGTACTGGTTCAAGTGGGGGTTATAGTACTCCCTGAACGTCTCACCAGCGAGACGGTAGTACTCTTGCAGATATACGTTCATATCCACGAACGGGCTATACAGCGCACACACGCTGAACTTGGGCGTGGCGTTGGGATTGCCCATCGGCGCTTTCGGCTCAAACAGCGTGTCGCAGAAAGCAAGCCTAACTGGTCCCGACACAATATACCCCGCATCGTCTTTCTTCGTGGGGTTTTCCGCGCAAGCCCGTCTGATCCATTCGTCGCCTACGGCGGAATTGGCCATAAGGGTATTACCCGGTGAGAATGTAGCTCCTGCCATGGTCATGGTATCCTGTTTTATGTTTGATGGTCACTGCTTGTATTCTAGTAGGTTGGCTGTGTTGACTTCTGGTCGCTTATCCTCTCTGTCTACCAACATTAAGTTACCACTGCTAGCCTTAGTCGTCAAGGGTGCCATTTGCTGATTGGCTTCGATCATGGCTTGTTTACCCTGTACGCGGCCAACGCGTTCGTAGATTGCCTGTTTGACGGTTTCCTTGGCTTCCGTGATGGTGGTCAAACGTGGCTTGTAAAACATGCTTGGTGGCACACCAGCGATCTGGCCAAGGGTATTGGCTATCGTACGCTCGTCACCCGCCCACTTAGATTTAGCTTGCGCGTACACCAGTTTCTTACCCGGTATCGCCACACCGTCCTTGGCTAGCTGGATGGCTTGACCCTCGACTGCGTTAAACCAGTCATCCACCATGTCACGCATCGTCAATATGTC
>Ga0247664_1000055_pt1 | contig 32515 bp, 69 predicted proteins | sample CNK05_metaG_FD_182715 | JGI IMG/M metagenome (GOLD analysis project Ga0247664, IMG submission 182715) | Soil microbial communities from Purdue University Martell Research Forest, Indiana, United States - CNK05 | ecosystem: Environmental > Terrestrial > Soil > Temperate forest > Bulk soil...
GGAAATTTCAACTACCAGGGCTGGAACGGCGGAAGCAATCCGATGGTGTTCACTATCAGCCTGCCACAGAAGATGCGCGCCAACCCGACGCTGACGCTCAACGTGACCAGCATCACCAATCTCAGCGGCCCCACACTGACGGCGTTGAACAGCCGCGATCTGATGCTCGCCGTCTTCGGGGTGGCGGCCAATCCCTTCGCGATATCCGGCAGCTACACCGCGTCGAACGAGCTTTAGTTCGCGAGGTGCACGAGGTCGTCAGCTCACAGGCGGGAACTATGGCTGGCGCCGCTGCAGGAACACGCACTCAGGACAGATCGCGGTGCGCTGGTCGGCGGGCGAGGCATACCAGTAGTCACACGACGCGCAGCGGCGCTTGACCATCCCTGACAGCGGCTCCCACGGCTCGTCGTTGATCGCGCGGGCACGCTGCTCGGGACTGCCTCGGTAGTGCAGGCACTCGTCCCGACGGAGGATGTATTGGCATTCGCCTGGGCATCGCCGCCGCGGATAGCGGTGGCAAGGCGGCAATGGTTGTTGACGCGGAGGGACCATGTTCATCGCCACAGACACTCATCGCTATGTCGGCAAGGTCGTCGGATCTGGTCAATGCATGGCGCTCGTGCAGCTGGTCGATCCTGGCGTGCCGCACTCATCCAAATTGCGCCAGGGCATCAAGGTGCGCGGTGCCGATCTGCCGCCGGGGACCGTGATTGCGACGTTCAACAGCGAGGGACGCTACGACAACAAGACCGATGGCTCCTCGCATATCGCGATCCTGCTGGAGCAACTCGACGACGGGTTGCGCGTGGTCGACCAGTGGGTGCTGCACCCGGTCGCGGAGAGGATCATCCGCTTCAAGGCTGGTGCTGGCCCCGCATGCGACGACGGCGACCGCTTCTGCGTGGTTGAGGCGGTGGAGAGCTGACGACCGAGATCCCGGCGGGTGAGGTCGGAGGGCGGCACCGCGCTTGGTCAGACGAACACCAAGCGCGGGCGACTGCCCCAGGGATGGCGCTCGCTGCACCGGGCGTTCTATCGTTGAGCGATGGCGAGGGATGTGACGTTCTTCAAGCCGTGGATGTGCGCTCGCTGCGGTTACCGGGGGCGAGCCTGATGCGCGACTTCGATGCCGTATTTTGCGTGGTCGGCGGCAAGGGTGACCTGTCAGACGCCACCCTGGCCAGTGTCCTGAGGTACCTCAACACCACGGTGCGCACCAGCACGGCGAACGCAGCCATTCATCTGGCGCTCGACGGCTACGACGATGACAGCCGCGAGCTATGGGAGATCCCGGAGGTCAAGGCCTACGTCAGGCGCCTGATCCTCGGCCTGGACCTGGAGGTGATGTCCCGCCTCGATCCGCTATCGCGGATCCTGGGCTCGGTCTGCTGCGGCATGCTGCGGCCGGTCGGGAAGGATCCAGTGACCGGCAACACCCGATTCGAGCGAACGGACCTGTGACGCGACCGTATCGCGTGAACTGGGCGCGCCGCGACGCACGCAGGGCCGCGGCCGAGGCGAAGCACGCTGCCGCGCTCGCCGACTTCCACGGACGCCATCGGTGCTGCCAGTGCGGCGAGGCGGCGAACGTCTTCGTCGTCAGCGCCGTGCGCGCCGCCGGATCTCTCAAGACCAAGGCGGTCACGCGCGATTACTGCACTGACCATGCGCCGAAGACCGTGTAGTGTCGCGGTCCGACTATCTCCTCCCCCTACCCATTGCCCGGCCCTCCCCTTTGGAGGACCGGGCCTTTTTTGTGCCTGGAGGGTCAAATGGATTGGGACGAGAAGGATGTGGGACCGCTGGTTGAGGCGATCCGGCCTATCCTGGCGGGTAAACCACCGCCGATCCAAAGTGCTGTGCTGGCGGATTTGCTCGCCATGTGGCTCGCCGGGCACGGCCTTGGCAACGGTGCCGAATCGGAGCAACTGCGTGAGGAGCTACTGGAAGGGCATGTCGAGCTGGTCCGCCAGCTGATCCCGGTGAACGTGGTTATTCTGCTCAGTCGCAGGAGCTAGTCATGAACGAGGCCGATTTCCTGCGCTGGCTGGTCGAGGCAAACGGCTACACCGCACCGGTCGCTCTGCCAGGCGCACGCTATGCCTGCCTGGACATTCGCCCATACAACACGCGGATCATCACCGCGCGCATCGGCGACCGGTTCGGCATCGACGACGCTTGGTGATACGCCAGCCCGCAGCATGCCCTGGCAGGGCTGCTTGACTGGGTGGGGCGCAGCGGAGAGGGCGAGCCGGCAGGCTGGTTCCGACACGCTGACAGCGGCCGGCGCATCAGCCGGTCAGCCGAGGAAATCGACGAGAATGGCGAGCGCGTGGGCGCGGTCGGCGCGCTCTATGTCCGGTTCTGAAAGGGGCAAAACGCTTGACTCAGGAGGCGCTTTCGGACCGGTCGCTTGACTTGGGGCGGAGCACTGAAATGCGACCGTGGTGGCGGCGTCTGCTGTGCTGGGGCCGGTGCCCGTGCCGCCACTACGAAGACGACGGCGGCTGCGGCGGGCAGTGCGTCCGGTGCGGCCGGATCGTGGGATACGTCACCAGGGCGGAGTTGCGCGCCTATGCCGACCGAGAGATTGCACGACGACGTGCCTGACAACAAAGAAGCCGAACGTGCGAGGGTGCTGCCGGATTACGACGCAGCCTTCGTCGCACTCAATCGCGAGATGGAGGGTAAGTTCCTGCGTGGTGAGATCCCCTTCAGCGCGTTTGACTGGCATCTCAGGTCAATCTGCGGGGTGTGAGGGGCCAGCCTACACCGGGCCGTCGAGTGGCGACCGGGGCGGCTCGCAGAAGTCGATCTCGGTCACCTTGCCGCCTCGCATCGTGTAGGCGATCGCGCTCTCGCTCGGCTTGCGGTGCGACCATTCAAGATCCCGCCTCGAGGTCGCCGCGGCCGTGCTGCCGCTGCCATAGCGGACAAACACGTAGTGGTCGTTGAACGACGAGATCGTGCCCTCCTCGATCTTGCGGCCTGACAGATCCCTGTAGATCACCTTGCGGCCGATATCGGCCGGGGTCGGATCGATCATCTTCCCCTCCGTCCACAATATTACATTATCGGACGTATCCGCCGTGTTCGTTTTTGCCGCCTCATTTGAGGGAGCAAAAAGGGACACGCAAAACCACCCAGGTCGCGAATCCATCGTGGGCTGATCGGTGCGAACCGGCGCTGCGGCAAGCGTGAGAACAACGAGTTCATGCCCTCCTCGATCACGCGTCAGCCTCCGTGAGTGACGGAATAGCCGCTGCCGCCTCAGAGAAGGCTTGCGCACGATCTCCATGCATCGTGGCGATCTCCAGCTTCCCGTCGCGTCGTGCGTCGTCGCGCAGGATCCGTTCGGCTCGCGCGCGAGCTGTCATGTTTTCGGCAACGAACAGGAGAGTGAATTGGTCAAGCATGTTTATACTTTCCTCATCGCAGAGGCGTCAGCTGCACAGTCTCTCCGGTGACGATGGAGCGAAAGGTGCCGTCGTCCTCCTGGAGCACCGGCATCATCGCGACATGGCCGTGCAAGATCGCCTCGAACTCCAGCATCAGCGACTTGCCGTTGCCCGATGCCAGGATGACCACTCCAGGCGTGCGGTCAGCTCCGATAGCGATCATGACGCGGTCGTCCTTGCGCCAGCTCATAGCGGGTCGATCCCTTCATGCAGCGCGAGATCCAGCCAATCGGCGATGTCTTTCCGCGTGATGATCTCTTCGACGCGGGTCCGGAGCGGGTCGATCATTGGCCCTTTCCAGGGGCCGTTGGCCCACTGCCGCAGGTAGGCGCGCATCGTGGCGATGTGCATGGGCGTCATCTCGGCGCCGGTCAGATAGGCCTCGACCGCCGGCCGCAGTACGCCCGAAGTCTCGTACATCCAGTAGCCGGGGGCCGTCACCAGCCGCTGCCCATGTAGGCCATCGCATATACGACCAGGGCGAACGCAACGACGGCGATGATGAGTGCGACCATCAGTCCCAAAGGTCGGGGATCTTCGCCTCCTCCTCGTTGGCCATCTCACCAGCCACCCGCGAGATGGTCAGCAGCGCCGCAGCCCTGGTGCCCGGGCTGAACAGGTCACCGAACTGGCCGATCCATTTGCCGATGACATCGCGTGCGATCTCATCATGCGTCGGGGGCTGCTGGTTCGTCACCAGATGCCCCTGGCTTTGGCGAACCAAGCCGCGGCAACGAGCCCGGTGGCGAGGCCGCACACATACCAGAGGATGCAGAGCCGCACCCAGCGGCGGGTCAGGTCGAACGGCCCCAAACGATTGTGCATGAAGGCGTCTCTGTCGGCTTCACGCTTCAGCAGCGGCTCCTTGTGCCCCATCTCAGGCATCATCACCACCCGTCGTCGCAGCGGTTTGCCGGGTTCGTACGGCTCATAGTTGTCCGGATCGAGGCCATTATTCAGCAGGCTCACGGCTTGCACTGCCCGCATATATTCGGTCGTCGCATGGGCTACATCGGGGTCCATCTAACTCAGCCGGGCGCGAAGAGCGGCAACAATGGCCTGATGCCCCGCCAGGGCCTCGTCCCAGGTGCAGTAGCGGGTTTCCTCCTGGAGATAGTCGGTGCTGACCAGCGTCTCGAACACGATGGGCGGACCGGGGCCGAAGCGCCGGTGATTCAGCCCGAGGAAGATGGTCGAGACCACGATGCCGTCGGCGATCTCGTCGTACGCGACGCGCCGTGAGGCCTCGTCCCCCACCTCGCTGCACCAGTTCACCCACCCCATCATGCCCCCGCTCGCCGGGACGAGGTTGTGCTCGGCGTCGAGCGTGTACCAGCGCTGATGGGGCAGCCCCGCCATGCCTTCCCCGAAGGACGGTGCTGGCAGCAGAAGATCATCGTCGTGGATCATCTCCGCCATCCACTTCACGAGCGCCTCGATCTCCTCCGGATCCGACGTCTGCTGTTCGGCGATCGCCCGGCGCATTTCCTCAGGGGTCATGACTTGTTGACCTCCTTGTAGAGGAAGTCGCACGCCTGCCGCGCGCGGAACCAGAGCTGGGCCTCTGCTGGCGTCAGGTCGCCCAGCCACCCTTTGACGCGCTCGAGCCGCTGCACAGCGTCTGCAGCGGCGTCGGCGGTCTCATGCAGAGCCATCTCGCGATCGTTCACACTGGCTCCTCCCTCTCCCCGACGGAATTATGGGTGCCCGCTATTTCCGGGAATTATAGACGCCGCTAATTCCCCATCTGCAAATGCCGGGTTCGCGGATGACGCGTTTGCGGATATCCACAAATCGGAATTCTGCCGCGAGGCATTTGTGGATGGTGATCAAAGTGAGAACACGGGACTCACATCCGATTCGCTCCGCTGCGTGCCAGCCGTAGCGCCTTTTCCTCCGCGATCTTCGCCGCGAATCGGGCTGCCTGGGCGACGGGATCCATCACCGGCAGTGCTGCGACCGTCACGGGGACGGTGAAATAAGATTCAAGCTTTAAGCTCTTGAAAGGTGGTGGCGCGGGTGGCGGTCCGCCCTCCTCCGCAGGCACCAGGAGCACGTAGGCGTTCGTCGTCTGCTCCGTCCGCCAGCCGTTCCGCACGATCCGGCGATCCCAGTCCAGCAGCCCGAGCGCTCGAGCGTCCGCCAGGGCCTGCTCGACCGTGCTCTCCCCGATCCCCGCATCCGCCGCCAGACAGGCGTGGGACGGGTCACAGCGGCCGTCGCGCGCCAGATAGTCCGGTAGGATCTCCAGCGCCCAGGCGCCCTTGGGGCCGATCCTGCCGGCCCTGACGTGGCGATGGACGAGATACCGCCACCGCGACTTGTCATTGCGGTCCATCGGGCGACGTCGGCCGGGCCCAAACTGCGAGCCGCGGTGCCAGGGTCGGGTACTGGCTGACGATGGTCTGCGCTTCGTCATGGTTCTCCCCCATGCCGAGGCCAGCCAACAGAACGCGCATCCCCGCAGCCAAGAGTGGGCTTGATTTCAGGCGCTGCATGTCCGATGTTCGGGGGACCGGAGTAGGTCTTTCTTGCCGTTGACAGCGGCAAGCCAAACACGGTTGGGGGCGGTCCTTGTGACCGCCTCAGCTGTTTCTAGGTCATGTATTCAACTCCTGCCGCCACGCGATTCGCGGCGGATCACCCTGCCACAATCCAGAGATAGCGGCGAGCACGGCCCCATGGCCGTCGCTTTGGCGCGGGAAATTATGCATCCTGTGTGCAGCCATGGGGCGTTGCCGGTCCTTAAGCGTCCTATGGTCAGGGACGTGGCCGGGGGTCAGAGCCCGGCTGCGTCCCGCCTCAATTCTGCAACCATACATCGAGGTCGTGCAACCGGTGCGTTTAGGTCGGCGTCGGTGTGACGATCCCGCCGGCGCCGATGGTGCCGACAATCGGGATACCATCCTCAATGGTCGAGCTGGCCAACCCATTGCCACCGTTGGGCTCGACAGGCTGAGGCGCAGCCAATCTGGCGGTTTCGGTTCGCCTCTCCGACAGTCTCTTCGGCGGCTTCGGCGGCTCCGCTCCGATGGTCTCGCCCAGCAGGCGGTAGACCCGACGACTGAACCACTGCGGTTTACCGTCCAAAGCGGCCATGGCAATCAGCCGGTCCTGGTCGGTTTCCTGCTGAGGCCCTGCCATATCATGCGCGGGAACAGCGTTCCCACGTTCCGTGGCCACATATGCGCGGATCGCCCGTCCGAGCCACACTGCCACGTTGACGTTGCCTCGTTGAGCGGCCTTGACAGCCTCCTGGCTGTCCGCCTCGTCCATGCTCCGGATCTTCCATTCATGCGCCATCGCGACTGTTCCCACGTCCTGTTCCTACGTGTTGCCACGCTGCATCATGTGGGAACCGTGTGGCAACAAGGCGTGGCCACGCGTCAGGGCATCAGCCCGAGACTGTGGCGGCGGCGCAACATTACAGACACCTGTCTAAACCGATTCATACAGGTCGCAGAAACATGGCTATCGCGCAGACGCTGCAGATCCGCGGCACCGCAGGCGGCGCGTACGGCCGGAAGTAGATGCCGTGGCCGCAGCGCGTGCAGGCCGAGGTCAGGTTGTCGGTGAAGCCCGACGTGTCGGGCAACCGCCTGCAGACCATCAGATCGGCGGTCGCCGCGGTCTCGCCGTCAACGACATCGATGCGGACCATCAGGGTTCCAGTGCGATCACATCATCCGGACACAGGTCATACAGCCTCATGGTATCGCCGGCTGTTCTGGACAGGTGCAGCACGAAGGTGCCGTCGACCTCGCCGGGTTCCAGCCGGTCGACCTGCCACAGCCGGCCATCGTCTCCCAGGCGCACCATGTTCCGTGGCTGCAGATTGGCGATGCGGCGCAGGATCATCATAGCGTCGGCCCCCAAAGAGAGGCCGGTGCATGGCAGCGCACCGGCCCAGGTCAACCCAGCAGTTGAGGCTAGACGTTCCGACGACGGTTGGCCACGAAGCCCAGGCCCAGCAGCCCAGCCCCGAGCAGGCCCAGGCTGGTCGGTTCTGGCACCTCGGAGGCCGACAGGGTGCCGGTGTAGCTCGCGGTGAACGCCGTGATGGTACCGTTGGCGACAGAGAGGCCCGGCGCGCCGATGTTGGACAGCGACAGGTCGAACGTGTTTGGCGCGATCAACAGGCTCGCCGGGATGATGTCGCTGGTCAGCGTCAACGTGTCAGGCGGGTTGTTCACGTTGATCACCAAGCCAGGACCACCAACGCTCCCGAGCGCGGCATCGGTGAATGTGCCGGATAGCAGATCGGTGCCGCCACACCCGGCGAGCGTGGAGAGGCAGAAGCTGCCATTGAAGTGCTGACCGACGATGAAACCGCCCAGCACAACCGCAGCCCCGGCATTGTCGGCACTGAAATTGAAGAAGGCATTTGGCAGCGCCGGGCTGTTGAGCAGTGCTGCGATATTGACGCTCGCATCCAGCACCGAGAGATGCGTGGTGCTCGCGGTCGGGTTGGTGGCGACCAACGTGTTGAGCAGGCCGTTCTGTGCGTATTGAGTGATCTGGCCGGCGCTGGCCGGGAGCGCCAGGGCGGAGATCGCCACGGCAGCAAGCAGGATGTTTCGCATGTCGTGTCCATTCGTAAAAGGAAGACCGGGCTTTACACAGTAGCGCGCTCCGTTAACTCGAAAGTGTAAGATCGACATTTCGCAATATTCTTACGAGCCAAATGAAATCAGTGGCTTAAAGCAGGCTCATCCGAAATGTCTCATTTGTGAGGCGAAGTCGGGGCCGTCGGGCCTCAACAGTGCAGCAACCGCCTCGCGCAATTCCACGACTTGCCGTTTGAGATCGGCGTTCTCGCGTTCAAGATCGCTGACCTTGGCGCGAAGTTCGGTCACGACAGCGGTGTCGGCCACAGCGTTCATTTGGCGAGCAGCTGGGCAAAATCCTGCCACCGCGTCTCGATGTAGTGCGCGATGTCGGCCCCGGTGTACAGCGGCACATACGCCTCGCCATCGGCCTCGCAGTCCGCGACATAGAGGCGGTGCCGCACCGGGTCACCCAGGATCGACTGGCGTGCCACCGTCTCGGCGAGCCGCCGTGCCACGCTCTCAAGCTCGTCGCCCGTCGTGCGCCGCAGAATAGCCCGCCACGCTGCGTCTTCGCTGCGGCACAGCGCCAACAGAGCCGCGGCATCGACGCTGACCGCGGCCTCGCCCGCCGCAATCGCGCGCTCTGCTGCGATCCGGAGATCGCCCAACGAAAACGATTGGCCGCTCACGACAATCGCAGCCGGCGCTCGGGCGCGACCCGCTTCTTCATCGCGCGCCTGGCTGCCTCGGCTTCCATGCGGCGGAACTCGCCGGCGACGTAGATCGCGTCCGAGTCCGTCATGCGGTCGAGCACGATGCGGCGCCGGTTGGTGTCGACAAAGGCAGTGCCCGGCAGCGTGAACCGGCGGAACATCCCGATATAGGCCCGCGCATCGGCTGGCTCATCGGGATACGGCACCGTCGCCGGATCCGCCCGCCGGTAGATCCCGGATTCGGTCCTCTGGGCGCACCAGCCGCAATACTGGATCACAGGCATCGACATCCGCACCGGCGTCCTGGCGGGCTCCTGCTCGAGCCAGCACCCATCGCACACCGCATGATTCCACTTCGCCATCATTGCCTCCTGGTGTTGTCGAGAAACCGCTCGATCGACGCGCGGTCCTCGGGATCCAGCGTCCGCATCCACTGGCACTGGAAGCACAGCGGCGGATCTGGCGTTGGTGTCTCCGCGATCGCGCGGAAGACGTGGTGGCCGCAGTCGCTGCAGGTGAACTCGGTGCCCATCACCGGCTCGCCCAGCCGATCGCGCCGGCTTGGTAGAATGGCAGGTCGATCGGCGGCGCGGTCGCCATCCAGCCCGTCCACAGGGCGGAGACCTCCGCCGAGCTGCGTTCCCCATACCACGATGGCACCAGCCCGGCCGCGGCGGTTTCCTCGCGCTCGAGCTGCTCCCCGCGCATGATCCGCTCGATGCGATCGTGGATCTCGGGGAGGGCGAGCAGCTCCGTCACCCGCGCAGCGCCTTCAGCTCGTCCTGCAGCGCCTGCAGCTGCTTCACCAGTAGCTCCGTCTGCCGGTGCGTCTCCGTCTGCAGCGCGATGTCGGTCAGCCTATCGGGGACCGGGTACAGGCGCCGGGCGATCTCCGCGTTCACACGGGCGAGCTGGACGCGGCGCCAGCCCCGGAACGGCCGCTGCTTGATCTTGCCATCCAGCAACTCCTCGATGCGGAAGCGACGCTCCTTCAGCAGCTTCATGATCAGCGCGTCGTCGGACGCCATCAGTCGATCTCCGCGGCGTAATCGAGGATTCGCTCAGCGTAGTAATGCAGCACCAGTCGTGCCTGTCGCTTGTCCGTGCTGGCTGAGAGGGTCGCCATCATCGCCGCCGCGAACGCCTCGATCACCAGAGCGGTCGGCTGGCCGTCCACGATCGGCCGCACGGCGTCCATGATCCGTTCTGTCATCGCGACGCCGGCGGCGTAATCGACGGCCATCAGTGCAGCGCGCCGCGCTTCAGCCGTCCGTAGCAGTCGATCGTGTGCGTGTTGAACTGCGCGATCGCTGCCCCTGCGCCGAACGCGTCTGGCGCATTGTGATGGAGCAGGTGCGCCATGACGACTGCCAGGATGAGTAGCGTGTCGTCGACCGACGCGCCGACCTCGTTCACACGGTCCATCACCCGGCAGGCCTCGTCGTAGATCTCTGTGGCTTCCATCAGGTGGTCTCCACCAGGAGATCAGCCTCCGCGATATCGGTCGGTCTCTGCGGCAGGAACGATGGCAGCAGGTCGACGCGATCGTTGATGTACTGCAGCACCCGGCGGCGCTGCGACGGCGGCATCGGCTGCAGGATCGCCATGATCCGCTGGATGTCATAAATCTCGGTGTCCCGCGGGCGGGCCATCAGCGGAACATCCCCTGCAGGCCGTACAGCATCACGCCAGCCAGCAGCACAATCAGCAGATCAAGACGCCATCCCCGCATCGCCCGACGCATTCTCCGTTGCTTGATCGTTGACATCATACGAGGCCTCCCTGTTGCTGTGGTTTCTTCGGATCCGTACGTTGCCAGCTCGCCTTGATTGCTTGGTTGACCACCCGGTCGTACAGATCCTTGCGATGGCGCCGCAGCCATTCGATCTGCTTGCGCAGCTCGGCATCATCGACCAGGCGCAGGTGCGCTTTACGATCCTCGGTGCCGAGGAACTGATCAGCGATCTTCTGAGCGCCTTCCTTGATCGCCTCTTCGTCGACCTCTGGGCGACCGTTGGATGCAGCCGAGCGTTCATCGTCTTGTCGCTCGTCAGACTCCGGTGGCGGCGGCGATGGTGGCGGCTCGTCCGGTGACTGTGTCGTCGGGCTGGCCATTTTCGTTTCCTCCCCAACCTTGGAGCCCGTCGTCACAGCTGCGGGCTCTCCTTTCTCGCCTCTGGCCCAGGCAGAGATGCGCCTGCCCGTTTCCTCATCAATCGGGCGATCGAGGCGGATGATCGGCTTCAAGGCTGGCAGCAGCGCTTTGATCGGCCGAGGCACACCGGGTTTGGCGACGTCCTCCAGCATCAGCGAGACCGTCATTGCCCACGGGATGTCGGCGCCGCAGATCGGCACCAAGCCCTGGTCGACCGGGATCGTCTTGCCTTTGTCCCTGCCCTCGGTCTGCTTCACCATCGCGATCTTGCGTTCGGCACCGCAGCACAGGATCACCGGCATGTTGAGCTGATACAGCCGTTCGCGCATTGCCTTGTGTGCGGTCTTCGGCTCGATCCACGCGAGCATCTTGGTGCTTTCGATCTTCGCTGGATCCCCGCGCGCCATGCGCACGTTGATTTCCTCGTGCCACTCCAGCAGCCCGCCCGGTCCGACGTGCTCGTGCATGAAATTGTCGATGATGAAGACCGCCGCACCTTCGCGTTGCGCGCGCTCCGCGGCTGCCTTGAAGATCATCGGCCGGAATGGCTCGTGCAGGTTCAGATGCTCAAAGGCGAAGTCTTCAGCGTAGAACTCGGCCCGACTGTTGTCGGTGTCGGCGAGGTATATCTTGCCGCCGCCGGCGAGGCCGACAGCCAGCTTCAACGCCGAGAACGTCTTGCCGGAACCAGGACCGCCAGAGATCATGATCAGCGGCGCCGACCGCTTCCGCGACGCGCGGTGATAGGTGAAGTCGGTCTGGATGGCGCCGTCAGGCATGTTGTTGTTCGTGCGGCCTGGGCGAGCCGATCATTGTGGCCATCGTTTCAGCGAATTCCTCCAACAACACCATGCCGTCCTGCTCTTCCTCGGGCACGTCCTCCAGTGCACCGAAGGTTGCGTCGGCAATGTCGAGGTGATCCTTGCCAGGAACAGTGATGTTGATCTGGTAACCATTCCAACTGAAATCGCGGATCCCAGCGAAGTGCAGGCGAACGCCCTTCATCCCACGCGGCGTGTTGCGGACGTGGGCCCGCACAACATGGAAGATGCGCCGCCGCTTGCCGTCCTCGGTGATGACCGGCTCGCGATCTGCGAAGAATGCGGGGGTGTCGGTGGCGTCGACGACGAACGGCATCACGACGTTTTCCTTCACCGCGGTCACCCGGATCATGCTGTGTCGAGCGGCAGCGATCCAAAAATTGGCGACCAACGAGAACAGCGTGACGATAGCCTCGGCCAGAGTGAGATTGCCACGACTCTCGGCGCTGCGGGTCTCATCTCGGACTTCCGGCAGACCCCACCGCTGGTGCGCCACTACTGACGCGCCATAGTGACCCTTGCGGTGCCTGATGACTTGGTGGTGGAGCTTGAGCATTCGCAGCGGGCGAATGGTGCCATCCGGCAGGACATTGATGAGCATGTCCTGGCCAATGCCGTAACCGCGCCGACCCCACCTGTCCACCTTGTCCAGCTTCTGCTTGTCGTCCCAGTAAAGGTGACAGCGGTAGGTGACGCCCTGGTTCACTCGCTCCACGTCATGGCCAGGACGCTGGAGCTTGGTGAAGTAGGCAAACTTGATGTGGATCAGATCGTCGTCAGGCGCCGGCGTTTCGACGGAAGAGCCCAAGCCGATCGCAACGGCGCCAAACGACGGCAGCGACTGCACCAGGGACGGCTCCAACACACGAGGCGAGGCTAAAAGATCCGCCGTGCAGATGAACGCCCCGACCCGCCGGTAGAGCATGTAGGCGTCCGGATCCCACCGCTTCAGCCGCTTGATGTAGACGAGGTACTTATCGAGCTTCTCGAGGACGTCGGACTTGAGGCGTGCGATCTCCTTGCTAGGCCTGTGCTGCCGCGGTCGCTGCGGCCGTGGCGTGAGATCCGGCAGGCAGATGACCGGGGGCGGGCAGGGCACCGTGCGGGCGTGTGGCGCGGGCAGCGCAAGGGTGGGAGCTGGTGGCGGTGGTGCCGCGCGACGGAGCCACAGCCTCGCCAGGAGGCCGCTAAAGCGGGACGCTGCTGTGCGGATCGCCTCCCAGATCATATCAGCCAGCCAAGCAGCAGAGACCGATGAGCATCCCGAGGACGATCAACACGCCGACCTCTTGATAGAGAGTTTTGCGGACGGCGCGACGACGCATCCGCTGTTTTTCTGCCAGCGTCACCGTCAGCCTCCCCAGGTTCCGAGGCGGATCAGCTTCTCGATGAACGCGGTGTCCTCGACGGCGCGGCCGATGCCGCCGATCTTGGCTTCTTCCCATTGCCGAACGATCCAGGGCGGCGGCATGAGCCACTCTGGTTCGAGCGGATAGCCCGGCCACTGCTGCGCACGCAGGCACTGCACCCAAACAGCTCGAGCTGCAGCTGCCTTGGCGTGGCCGACCTCGATGGCGACAGGATCCAACCCGAACACCCTGATGGCACATGGGCGGTCGTTCTCGACGACGACGAACAGCACGCCGTCGGGCGCCTCGCCGCGGAGGAACTCGCAGCCTCGCGGATACATCGCGCCCTGCAGATCCGCACCGAACTGCCAGCAGGTTTTGCCCCAGCCAGAGACCGTGGCCAGCCCGCCGGTCGTCTTCAGATCCAGGAGCGGCGCGGCCGGATCATCCGGGAGCCAGTCGACGCGACAGCGGCACCAGAGATCGCCTTCGTCCCAGATCAGCGTCTGCTCGGGCTTGCCTTTGGTGAACAGTCCTGTGCGGTTGCGGAAGTGCTCGAGCGCCTCGACGACATACATCGCAGCATCGTACTGCGGCGGCTTGAGCGGGATCAGGCCAGCGGCCAGGACTTCGTTACGTGCCGCCTTCGCTTCGTTCGACCGATAGGCGGTGTACGGCATACGAACGATCTTGTTCTCGCCCTCCAGGAAGAGCGCATGGGCAGCGGTGCCGACGTCCATGTCGTCATCACCGGAAGCCGGGCCCGTCGGTGCTTTGCCGCCGAGGCGAGGATGCTGCGCGTAGGCGTGCGCCGGCGATGCTTCGATGATCACCTGGGCGATCGAGCGCGAGAGGGACGGCGCCGCGGCGACAGGATCGGCGTGATAGTCCAGCTCCGCCATCGTGTAGATACCGGGTTTGTCGATGCGCAGGGGAGGCGGGGCGACCTCGCTCACGTCACCCAACTGATGGCGGCACCGAGTTCAGCAGCCTCGTGCTCGACCCATTTCCGAGCGGCATCCGGATCCTTGAAGACGCGGCGGGCCGGTTCTCGCTTGGTACCCGCTGCAACGAACGCGGCTTCGATCCGATCGTCCTTCTGCGCGAGCCACGCGAGCACCTTGTCCGCCACCACTGATCACCTCATCATTACGCATCGGCGCGCTTGGACATTTGGAACCCTACGTTCCGTTTATGTCAATGGGCACAACCATGTCACCACTTCGTGATCCGGGTCTGCTACCTCAGATAGCATCTCAACCTCCTGACAGAACTCTTTGTTCATGTCAGGGTATAACGCTGATGTAACGCCGTTCTTGCCAAATGTTAAAATACGTTGCCGCTTGGCCGTTTCGAATCGGCCGCTATGTTCTCTGTTGCGCTGTGAGCCGGGTAGCAGCGCACTGGGAGGAGCAAGTGAAGACGACGTTCGTTTGTAATGCCGAAGAAAAGAAGAACGTGTTCGTCAGTTGGCTCGTTAAGCCAGTCCACCACAATGGGGATCAAAACCGCAGGTTGTTTACTTCAGAGGCGGCGGCGGCTTCCGCCGGTCCTCTGCTTGATGGCCACTACTGCCAAAACCCGTGGCCGTGTCCGTATCACGACTCACACCATCTCCGTTGCGAGGAGACCGGCTTGGCGCCAACAGTTGGGGTCGCCGATCCAAGAGGGTATCGCGCATTTGAGGATGCACACCCTCCATCTTCCCCTCGTAAATATAATCGAGAGAAACGGAGAACCGGTGGCAAAACTCCTGAGCTGCCGTCAGCGGAATCTGCGTTCGCCCACTTTCGAAAGCAGCCCACTGATCAATGGGTATGGACATCACCCGTGCGGCGTCGGCCACAGAAGCATGGGTAATCTCGCGCGCCCAGCGTAGCCGATCCCCTGGCGTTGCGACCGCGAAATCCGGGATGATGACCTCACCCGGGGCAAGGTCGCACACCAGCCAGTCAAGCGATAGCCCGGTCACCCGCCGGATGGCCCGCAGCACGAACAGCGGCGGCTCCATCTCGCCCCGTTCCCAGCGCCGGTAGCGCCAAGCGTTCACGCCGATCTCGTCGGCAAAGGCCTTGGCTTTGATGCGAGGACGGCCGGTGCGGCGACCGTAATATCGGCGCAGCGCCTCCAGGCGCGTGCCGAATGCTTCGGACTCGGGCGTTACGTAAACCATCGTGCATACCAAATAGAACGTGGTGTTCCGGATGACAACCCGGCTGCTGCAAACGGTCTGCCGATTGACACAATGGCACGGCACGTTCCACATTGAGGGGATGGCCGACATTGACCTCGATGCCATCCTGACCCGCCACGGACGATCCACCGCCGACCTGAGAGCGCTCGGGTTCACGGTCAGGGCCGTCGATTATTGGCGCAGTGGGGGCCGCAAGATCTCGATCGCCAGCGCGATCACGATCGAAGAAAAGCTGGGCATCCCTCGCCACGAACTCCGACCAGACATCTGGCCACCGCCGCAGCCGTCAGGGCGGCGCAGCACCAAGGCGACACGAGCAATAGCGGCCTGAACGCAACCACCAGACGGGGGACAGGACAATGGCAAAAGCCGCTGCTGCCACACTAGCCGAAGCCAGCTCGCACAATGTGCCGCCAGCCGTGTTCCTCAAGCACTACCGTGAGATCCGCGACCTCAAGCAAGCACACGCCGAAACCGGCACGGCCATCGCCAGGGCAAAGAAGGCCGCGAAGAACGATGGCGTCGACCTCGACGCTCTCAAGATCCTGGAGAAGCTCGCCGAGCTGGATACCGACGAGGCCGAGCTGCAGATCAAGCACCTGCAGATCTACGCCGGGTGGCTCGAGCTACCGATCGGCACACAGCTCAACATGTGGGGCAAGCCCGAGGCAGCGACCGTCGATGCCAAAGCGGCTGAAGAGCAACGCGAGTGGGAGGCTGGCAGCAACGGCTACAAGGCAGGCGAGGCTGGCCACGAGCGCGAGACAAACCCGCACGAGCCTGGATCTGCCGAGTATGCTGCGTGGGACAAGTCCTGGGCCCGAGGACACAAGGTCTTCCTCAACGATCAGAAGAAGATCGCCGGCGAGATGGGGAAGGCTGCCAACGGCGCCAACGGTACCAACGGCCACACAGCACCGCGCAAGCGCGGCCGACCGAAGAGCAGCGAGGCGCAAGCCGCGAGCCTGTGATCGGCCCATGAAGTGGGCCGCACGGCATTCATTTTAGAGGCGCCAGAGCCGCGTGAGCACGAGCTGCAGATCGATTGCACGCACATGCTCGAGCGCATCCTGCTGCCCGACGTGCAGTGGACGGCGATCGATCACGCTCACAGTCTCGACAGACGTATAGGCAGGAACGGCAGGCCCATCGGGCTGATCGAGGTTCAGAAGCGCAAAGCCCGCGGCATCAAGTCAGGGATCTGCGACTACCTGTTTTGGTTCGATGGCCGCGCCTTCGCCATTGAGCTGAAGCGCAACGCCGATGAGCAACTGAGCGACACCCAGAAGGACTTCTGTCGCGGCCTCCTGCGGGCTGGTGCGCTCGTGAAGGTCTGCTGGACCAAGATCCAGGTGTTCGACACCGTCGTTGAGTGGCGCCTCACGCGGCCGATGAGGATCGCGGCATGAGCCCCGCGCAACAAACAGAGCTGAAATCCTACCAGACGCAACTCGCCACGCAGTTCGCGTCGAGGCGCTGCCGCTGCGGTGCGCCGGCGACCACGGTGATCATCGGCAACGAGACGGTGCGCGAGGCAGGCATCCTGCTGAAGCGCGCCAAACCGGATCGGAATTTATGCAGCTTCCATGCGGGGCTGCTTCGCAATGAGAGGGCGGCATGAAAGACGACGTCGCGTCCGCGAACGATGCTTACGGCCAACTGAAAGCGAACCTGTTCATCTCGGGATTCACCCTTGAACGGGCGTTTCGTAATTTCCTCGAACCGCTGTTGACGGGAGATGGCTGGCGCCTGTGCGGCGGCGGATACAAAGACGTCAATGCCTTCATGGACAGCCTGCGGCTCGACAAGTTTCGCGCCATAGCATCCGAGCGCAAACGGATCGCGCAGCGCATCAAGGAACTGCAGCCTGTCGTCTCGAATCGTCAGATCGCGCGGTCGCTCGGGGTTGATGAAGGCACGATCCGCAATGACACTGCGGAAAGTTCCGCATCAGCGAAAAAAAACAACAAGCAAGACAAAGGCCTAGGAAGCGCCGGTGCGGATTTTTCCGCACCCGCCCTATCCGGTCGCGATGCAGCCGTGACGGTTGATCGCCGCATGCAGAAGGAAATTGCCAGCGAGGAAACGAAGAAGCGCCGGGAGGAGTCCCGCAATGCTTCGCCTATCCCCGACGGCATGGACCTTCGTGTTGGTGACAGTCGCGTGGTGCTTGCCGACATCCCCGACAATTCGGTGCCGCTGATCCTCACCGACCCGCCGTATGGCGACGAAGCTGAACCGCTGTACCGCTGGCTCGCGCAGTGGGCCTCGAGGGTGCTGATCCCAGGTGGTTCTATGATCTGCTACACCGGCCAATCACGGCTCAACCGAGACATGGCGATATTCGACGAGCGGCTGCGGTACTGGTGGCTACTCATAATGCCGCACGATCAGTCGCAGCGCCTGCCCGGCAAGTTTGTCATCGCCAACTTCAAGCCAGTGCTCTGGTATGTGAAAGAGAACCGGCGCGGACGCACCCTCGTGCCGGATGTTCTGAAGTCACCAGCGCGCGACAAGTCGGAGCACGACTGGTCACAAGGCGACGGCGGCATCGCTCCACTGATCGAGCATCTGACCGACCCCGGAGAGCTGATAGTCGATCCGTTTGCCGGGACTGCCAACTGGGGCCGCGCCGCTATTCAGATGGGACGTCGTTGGATCGGCGCTGACGTTACTGCAGGCGGGGATACCGTCGTGGCGGCTGAGTGATGTGTACCAGGACATTCTGCCCAGATTGCCAACAGGAAATGATCCATCGCGATCATCGTAAGCGGTACGAGGCATCGAGCGCGCTGAACCAGATCTTCAGTCGCGAAGGGCCCGTGGAACTGACGGTCGGAGATATTGATACTTATGTTGCCAAGTGGTTCGACGACCTCTGTCTGCTCCGCATTATAGAGCACAAACTTCCCAATCAACCGATCAAACCAATGCAGGCCAAAGTCCTGCTGCTTCTGTCGGAACTGATCCATCACGCAGTCGCACATGACCTGTTTGGTCTGGCGCCTGGGAGCGGCGTCTTCATCATGCGAGGAAACGTCGCCGCTGAGACTGAAGGTAGGCGCAAGGTAGATTTCGAAGGGCGACAAACCGTGATGGACATCAGCGGCCATCCGGTGCTGGAAGCAGATCGCCACGACTCAATTTGGAACTGGTGTTGTGCGCAAACTCCATACACCAAGCGCAGCGACCGATGAACCGGGATGATCCGATGCGGCTCAAATTCACATTCCGCCGGCGATGGAACATGAACCGCAGGCGCCGGTACTTTGTGTCTCTGCAGCGTCAACTCAAACACCGCCGATTGGTGATGTCATGACCTCCGATCGCTCATGGACCCATCGCGCCGCCATGGCTCTGAGGAGTGGCTTGAGCATCTCGGACGGCTCGCCAGAGCAGCGCCCTTCATTGCCCGTTGGGCAGCCGTCAGGACTGCAGATCGTTCAGATCGCCGCCTGTGCCAATGATGGCGGGACGCGGTTGTTTGCGCTTTGCGACGACCGAAGCGTCTGGCTCATGCATCTCTACGACAGACGGTGGGAACAAATAGTCTCAGCATCTTCGGAGCGAGCATCATGACCAGCGATCGTTCATGGACGCACCGCGCCGCCATGCTGTTCTACGAATGGCTGGTCGAGCGCAAGGACGAGGAATTGCCGCCTCTCCGCGAGATCAGCGTGATGCTGCCCGAGACGATCGATCCATACCGGCTGGCGCATTCGATCACTTGGCTCGCGAGGCAGGGAATGATCGATCTTGCTCGTAATCGCCGCCATTGCATCATTCGTGTGCGCTCGACCGGCGTCACCTACCGGACGGCTGATTGTCCGCTCGATGAGCCGCCAGCGAGGGCTGCATGACGCTATCGCCGCGACAGCCAGATCCCACCGACGCCCAGGAAGAGCGCAACGGCGCCCGGCAGGATGAACCACGTCACGGCCAGATCCCACGTCATCGCGGCCTCCGGGGCTTGCAGCGGGCACTGCGCAGGGCCGAAAACGGCAACGCCGGCCAGGGTGGTCCTGACCGGCGTTCAGAGGGAGCATGTGATGCTAGAACATCGCAAGTTCCTGCCGTGGATAGTGGTGGTCGTGGCCGTGAAGGTCAAGATCAGCATACGTCGACGGTAGGGCGTGGGGCTAGTCCGGTCAGCCGGGCTAGCTCCAGCCCCTCGGGCTGGCCTCACCCCGATGAGTTCTGGCCGTGATGGCCCATGCGCACCGACATGGCGGCGGGCAGAAGTCCGCGCTCGCGCAGCGCTACCGCGGCGATCACCCGGACGCACGCCGCGCACGGCCAGCATCAAGGCATTCACCGACCGGCAGCTCGCCGCGACCGGCCTACTGCCGAGCGTCGACGAGGTGGCCAAAGCATTCGCGATGTCGGTGGACAAGGTCGAGCGTCATTACCGTGTGCTGGGGCTGCTCTGATATGGCCGCGACCGATCATTGGATGCGATTCAATGTTGGCGATTACTTGGCCGATACAATGCACCTGACGACGTTTCAGCATGGCATTTATCTTTTGTTAATCATGCACTATTTCAAGCGCGGCGAGCTGCCCGAGGACGACGCGGCACTGGCCCGGATTGCCAAGATCAGCGTGCCGCAATGGCGTCGCCAAAGCGCTCCCGCGATGGCGCTTTTCAGTCGCCAGGACGGGCATTTTTCGCATCGCAGGATCGACGCTGAAAGGGAACGCGCCAGGAGTGTCAGCGAAGTCAAGCAAGCCGCTGGAAAACAAGGCGCAAACCGAAGATGGGCGATGGCACATGCCAACAGCAAAGATGGCATATGCCAAGAGGGCAATGGCGAGGACTCGCGCGATCGCGGCGGCGCGCGCGCGACTCCACAACCACAACCAACAACCAGAGAGTCCCCCCCTATCCCCCCCGATCACGGGGGGGCGACGCGGGCGGGGCGGGTTAATGGTGGTGGGGGGAAGGAAAGGAAGCCGCCCATCTTCCACAGTGGGTTTAACGCGGAAGGCCACGACCTGATCGGAGAGGAGCTAGGCGATGATCGCGACCAGAAAGTCATCCCCATCCGAGCCTGACGACGAACTGCTTGCGGTGTTGCAGCAGGAGGCGACGGAGCGCGTGCTGCGTAATTGGGACCGCGACGAACTCGACGGCCTCGACGATCCGCCGGGTGGTACCGGGTTGGCTCGCCCATGGGTGACTGTGATCTGTGATGCCGCAGATGACTTCGCTCAGAAGCGCCTGACCCCTTGGATCGATTACAGCGAGCACCTTCGCAGCGACCGTTGGCGCACGATCCGGCGACTCAAGTTGGCGCGCTGTGGCGGCATATGCGAGCGGTGCCATCGCTCGTGGCGAGACTACGGCTTCCTCGACGTCCACCATCTCGACTATCGCCGCTTCGGGGCGGAGCGGGAGGCTTACCTGATTGTCCTCTGCCGCGAGTGTCATCTCGCTGAACATCAGGCTGTGTCATGACGGCGAAGACGCACGTTCCAGTTGTTCGTGAGTGGCTGGTGTCGCTCGGCATGCTGACGGCGATCAGCATTTCACGCGAGGAGGCTCGCATGAAGCTCGCCGCCTTCCTCCCGATGCTGATGTCCGACTTTGAAGACGGCGCATTCACCAAGGAAAGCCTGAACCACGTCGCCAAGGCATGCGTCAAAGGCTTCCCAACGTATCCTGAACTTCACATTCATCTGCGCGACTGGTGGCGCGATCATCGACCGCTGCCACCACTGCTCGCCAAGCCGAAGGAAGCACCGCCTCTCGAGCCGCGAGTGCCGCCGACTGCCGAGGAGATCGCCTACGTGCACGGGTGTGTGCAGCAGATCATCGCGAACATGCACAGCCCGTTCAGCGAACGCGATGAACCGGTGACGGCGCGGCCGAGGTATCTGACCGACGCCCAGCTCGACATCGTCAACCCGCTACCGGGTGGCCGGAAGCGCGTGCCGGTGCTGGCGAAATGAAACCGCCTGAAGGGCTCGCTGAGTTCGAGGGCGTTGTCACGGCGAGCGAGACGCCTGCGCTACTGATGGTGGGCCGCGCCTGGTTCCGGGAACTGCTGGAATACCTGCGCCATCTCGAGCGCGAGTGTGGGAGGCAAACTATGACCAAGCGATCAGGCTCGCAGTGGCCCGAGGATCGACTGGCGTTGCTCTGCCAGCTCGATGCGGAGGGCCTGTCGTTCAAGGCGATGGGGCGACGTCTCGGATGCTCGGAGGAAACGATCGGCCGGCAGCGCAAGCACTGCGGCCTGCCCGACAGGCCGACGCCGATCAGGCGCCGGGAGCAGCAGCCACCACAACGGTATCTACGCGGCGCATCGACGCTGCCGCCGCTGGCATCGCAAGGGGACGAGAGATGACCGAGGAAGTGCGTGGCGAGCCATCAACCTTTGCGACGCTGCTGGTGTGGGACGAGCGGGCGTTCGGCTATGCGCGGGTGATGGACTGCACGCGACACCGCGATGCCAGGGTCGAGGTGCTGGCGCTGCACAACCCGCCGCTGGTGCTGGTGGAGAGCGTGCGGGTTGGCACCGAGCTGCTGCGGCCATGATATCGCGCACGATCATCAGCGAGTGGGACAGCTACCGCCGCGAGGTGTTGGTGAAGAACGGGATCACCGACGAGACGGCAGATGGTGCCAAATGTGTTTTCTTCGCTGGCATCTGCAGCGCGCTGTTCCTGCTGGAATTAACGCCCGTCGAAGACCTGCTCCAGGAGCTGGAGCAGTTCGCCGCCACACTGCCCAGCAGCGCAGAAGGACATGCCTGATGGCACACAAACCAAACTCGGCCCGCGGCGACTGGGAGAAGCAGGTTCGCTTCGACATGCAGTTCGCGGAGAAGACGTTGCTCAAGAATGGCGACGTGGGCCGCATGTTCGTCATCCACACCAAGGACGCGCAGCACGTCATGGCTGCGCCGTGGAATAGCGCAGCCGAGAAGCGGCAGATGCTCACGATGGTGAGGGCCTACTGCATCGCGGTCGATGCGGAGGCTCTGTCGTTCATCTCCGAGGCGTGGGTCAGATCGGTCTTCAGGGCGCACGGCGAAACCGAGGCGGAGTTCAATACTCGCGTGGACGCGGTCGCACCGCGTGATGCGGAGGATCGGCGCGAGGTCGTGATCTGCATGGTGATCTACCGCGAAGCCGGCGAGCGTCATGCCGTCTCCGACACCCGCGAGATCACGCGCCGGGACAACGGCAAGCCCGAGGGGCTGGCGCCGTTCGGCCAAGCCAGTGGCCTCGACTCTCTCGGCGGGGACGTGATCGAGGTGTTCCCCAAGTATCCTCCGACCCCCGAGATGCGCGCGATGGCGCGGCTCGCTCTCGGGATCTGATGGGCGAGCGCATCATCACGCTCCGATCGCGCCGGTCGGCCGAGGGCCTCGCCGTCGGCATGCTCATCGGCAGCCCGAAGGGGAAGGCGGTCTACCGGGTGGTCGAGGTCACCCAGATCCGGCGCGCCGGCGAGGTGGGTTCTCCCCGCCTTCGCGTTATTTGCCGCCGTCTCCAGGCTGGCGAAGCGCCTGACGGCGCCGAGATCCGTCCGTGGCCGAAAGACCCGGCGGCGCCCAGGCGCCGTCTGGAGGCCCTTGGGGCGCCCGTGCGCAGGTCCGAGATGGCGCTCGCCATCGCTGCCAGTCGGCGGGCTGAGCGCCGTCGGCCGAGGCCGCATCACCACTACGGCGCGACGGACCCTGGACCAACCCTCCGCCTGGAGGCGGTGATCGACCTGGGCGGCACGGTGATCCGGGAGGCGGACGTGTCGATCGAGACCGTCCGCGACCCGGCGCATCCGCAGCGGATCATCCGCCGGGCGGTCAGAGCGGACCCGCTGGATGCGCTCGAGCGCGCCGGATCCATCACCGCCAGGGAGGTCGAGGCCGCGGAGCTGCTCCGCAGCAGCCTGGAGGCGCTGACCCCGCCGCTGGGCCAGACCGGCGGCATGGCGGTGCAGACGAGCCCGTTCCTGCGCTCCATCAGCGCCACCAGCCTCGAGGCCTGCTGCGTGGCGCGCAAGGCCGCTGCAGCGCTCGGGCGGCTCCACTGGGAGGCGGTGCTGTGGGTGTGCCTCGGCGGCACCGTCAGCGCCTACAGCGTCTATCGCACCATGCGCCTGGCGGACGCCGGCGAGCGGGTGCGCACCGGCATGCAACGGCTGGCCGATCACTTCGAAGGAGGGAACGTATGCGCGCGCTGATCATCCTCTGCCACCGAGAGCTGGAAGGCCGGTTCGAGCGCGCGATGCCGCCCGAGCACCGGATCCGCGCCCGCCGTGAGACCGACGTGGACGTCGTGGAGTTGCTCGTCGTGGGTCCGATGCTGCCCGAGGTCGTCGATGGCCAGTACCAGCGCGGCGATCTGCAGATGACCATGCATGCCGACGACAACGCGGGCGAGTTGTGGCTGGAGGCCTGCTGGCGCTTCTGGGAGGCACCGCATCGGCAGGACCGCTCGGCGGACTGGGAGATCGGCCGCTGGTCGAGCGTGGCCGACATGATGGACTTCATGCGGTGAGCGCCGGCGACTGGCGGGTGATCGCCTACACCGAGCATGACATCGCGAGCTTCTGCCTGTTCCAGGGGCCCGAGGCTGAGGCGCGCGAGATCGCCACCCAGGCACCAGGCGCGGCCATCATGGGCCCCGACGGCCAGGGTGGTCGGAAGCGCACCGGCACGATCGCGCGCATCGAGCTGGAGCCGGTGAAGGGCGACAAGCCGCCGACGCTGAAGGCCGAATGGATCGACGGCCAGCGCGAGCCGACGCAGCCCCCGGATCCGAAATACCCGAACGGCATCGACTTCGACTTCTCACGCGGTGCTGCACGGAGCTGCAAGCTCGACCTGCCATACCCGGCGAAGCGGATCGGCAAATACATCATCACCTGCAGCGTCTGCGGCTGGACTGGCCTCGTCACCACGGCAGGCCGTCGCGACGATCCACGCTCGGTGAAGGTGCCCTGCAAATGACCGGACCACCAACCTACGCAAAGGTCGGCGTGACCCCGGCATTCATCGCGAACCGGTTGCGGATCTTCCTCGATGCCGTGCCGCAAAGTGGCGTGCTCGAGTACGACACCGACGCCGGATACGTCGTGCGCTACGTCGTGCTGCCGACGCCGGCGGGCTCGCCCACAAAGTTCAAAGTGGTCGGTGATGAGATCGAGACCGAGCGCGTCGAGGGCATCGTCGAAGTCATGTGGCGAGACGAGCCCTGATGTCACGCATCATCCGTGTGTTCCCACGTCGCACCAGGGCGACGCCGGATGATGAGCTTGCATACGTCGGTGGGCCCTCGCTGTTTGCTGAGGCCGACGAGGTGCATGTGTCGGTGTCCTTCACCTGGGACAAGCCGATCGCCGAGAGACTGGCCGAAGAATGGCGCCGGGTTGCGCCGGTCAAGCTCGGTGGTGTGGCCTATGGCGATGACAGCCTGGAGTTCATACCGGGCCGATATGTGAAACCCGGCTACACGATCACGTCGCGCGGCTGCCCGCGTCGCTGCTGGTTCTGTGGCGTGTGGCGCAAGTGGCCGACGCCGAACGTGCTGCCGATCCATCCCGGTTGGAACATCCTCGACGACAATTTGCTGGCATGCCCGCGACCGCACGTTGAGGCCGTGTTCGCCATGCTGCGCCAGCAGACCCGGCGCGTGGAATTCACCGGAGGCCTCGAGGCCTTGTCGCTTGAAGATTATCAAGTCGGCCTCCTGGCAGATCTGTCACCGCGCCCGACGATGTTCTGGGCCTATGACCCAGGCGACGAGTTCGAAACGCTGCGCAGCGCGGCCACGCGAATGTTGGCAGCAGGGTTCACGCGCGAGTCTCACCGGCTGCGCGTCTACGTGCTGATCGGACACCCGAAGGACAGTTTCGCCGCAGCGGAGAAGCGGCTCGATCAGATGGTGTCGATCGGCCTCACGCCGATGGCGATGCTGTGGCGACCGGAGCGGCCAGCGGAGATGAAGCATGCGCCTGGTCCCGAGTGGCGCGCATTCCAGCGACGGTGGGTTCGTCCCGCGATCATCCACGCGATGGCGGCATGATGAGTGCCTACTACAACGAGAAGGACCGTTACTGTGCTCGATGGCTCCGCAACCTCATTGCTGCAGGGCTCATTGCTCCCGGAGACGTCGACGTGCGCGACGTGCGCGACGTGCGGCCATCAGATCTCGATGGATACCGGCAGGTGCATCTGTTCGCCGGCGTTGGGCTCTGGTCGCACGCTCTCCGGATGGCTGGCTGGGGCGACGATCGCCCCGTCTGGACAGCGTCCTGCCCGTGCCAACCTTTCAGCTCGGCAGGCGGTGGCGACGGGATCTTTGACGATCGCCACCTCTGGCCAGCGGCTCACTGGCTCATCGCCCAGCACACGCCTCGCACAGTCTTTGGGGAGCAGGTTGCGAGCCCTGACGGGCTCGAGTGGTTCGACATTGTATCGGATGACCTGGGTGCATGCGGCTACACCTGCGCGGCGGTGGATTTCCCGTCTGCGGGTGTCGGTGCCCCCAACATCCGACAGCGGCTCTATTGGGTGGCCGACGCCGACGGTGGGCGACGCGGAAAGCAGCGGATCGAGAAGCCTGCCCGGCAGCAGAGCGCACCCAGGCTTGAGCCTGACGGATGCATCACTATTGGCGGGCTGGGCGACGCCGGCGGAGCGAGATTACCGCACGCCGAACCACAGGGCATTTGGGGAGCGGGATGGCGGCGGGAAACGGGGCGAGCAGCTGCAGAACCAAGTGGCGCACCTGATTCCTGGCGCGCACCTCAATGGGTGTACTGCCGCGACGGCAAATACCGGCCTTTTGAATGTGGATCATTCCCGCTGGCTCCAAGGCATCCCGGTGACGTGGCGCAGCTGCGCGCCTTCGGCAACGCGATCAATCCGGTTGTCGCGACAGCGGTCATCAAGGCGTGGATGACGCTCGATGCAGCCTAATCGCTCCGCTTCATATCGCCGAACACCGCCCTGGTAGCAGCCTGCTTGGCCTCATTCTCCCGCAGCGGATTTTCCGCCTCCGCCATTGTGCGGTACCGCGTGCGGCCGACTTCATAGCGCCACGTTTCAGACCCGGCTTTGCACAGCCCGCACCACGGGTTCAGCACGCCCGTGTGCAACGCTGCCTCGATCGCCTCTCGCAAAGGCCACGCGATCGTCGACATAGCCGCCTGTTCGCTGTCGGCCTCACCGCTCGCCGCCAGGATCGCATGCCGGTATGGACATAGGCACTGAGCGATCCAAACGCGGGTCTCACTCATCGCGGTTCACCACGTTGCCGGTCACCTCGTGCCATTCACCGCCCTTGTCGAACGGTGGCGGGAAAACGGTGATGGCATCGACGTTCGACCAGCGCACGATCGTTGCGAGGTGATATTGCTGGGCCATCCTCAGCATAAACGCACGTAGCTCGGGTGCCTTGTAGGCGTTGCGGTATGCGGGATCGCACCACACGGTGATCACGTCGACGCGGCGCGTTTCGCCGGTTGCCTCGTCCGCCATCAGCTCAACGTAATCTGACGTGATGTCGATCACGTAGTGACACCTGTCGGGACGCGGCATGCCCTCGGTGGCGTTCCGATCCGACAGCCATCGACATGACCATGTGCGGCAGGCGAACGGGCGATCTGCGTAGATCGCGCATCCTTTGGCGTGGCGCTGATGCTGGCATCGCTGGTTCGCTCGTTTGTCGATCACAGGAATGGGCAGCAGCTTGCAGCACAATTGGCAGCCGCCGCAGACGCGGCCGGTGCCCTTGTCGTCGAAGGTGATGGTCAGCTTCCCGTCTGGCGTCTCGTTGTACGTCATGTGGTCGCCACCGAGCGTGATCAGCCCATCGGCAAAGTCGCGCTCGTTGGCGATGGCTTTCTCGGCGCGCGTTGTCATCACTCGATCCCTTCGATCCATCGACGCACTGCGGCTTGGGGTTTCAGGATAGTTCGATGCCGAGGGCCGTGGCGATCTTCTTGACCGCCTCGAATTCCATGCGGCGTATCTCGATCGAAGATGGTGGCGAACGCTGCATACCGGCCTGTTCGATTCTGGCGCTCTCGCCGGAGAAGACCGCTCGTGCGGTGTTCCATCGCGAAGTGCCGCGAAGCAGATCCATCACCTCTTTATCCGTCATGGTCATGGCACCGACGCCCCTGCCTCGCACACTATTTTCGCCATCGAGAGATAATCGTCGCGGGTTGCTGACAGCCTGATCGCAGCCTTCCGGACGCATTCGGAGTCGACACTGCTGGTGGCTGGGGGACGATTGATGGTGGTGCCGGTGGGTCGTAACGCGCTGAATGTGACAAATAAGGCGATGACAATGCTGCAGGCGCAGACGCCCGAATAGATAAGGCCTTTGTTCATGGCACCGGGTTCTCCTGCCAGGACGCTCCAGCCTCGCGCAACAGCTCGTCGTTCGTGACTTGGTTGAGGTTGGGCGAGGACCAGAACCGCTCGACCACGTCGACCACAGCAGCGCGGCCAGCCAGCGACAGCTTGTGCATGCGCTCCCCAAGGGCCTTGTGGTCGATGCCCCACTTCTCGTCCATCTCGGGGCTGTCGAGCATCTCGGCCCAGCAGGATTGCCAGTTATTGTCGAGCAGCCACGTACCGTTGAGGACGTCACAGATCGCGCACCATTCCTCGCGCGTGAATGTCTTCCCCATGTCCGCCAGCTCGTGGACAACGATCGCGTCGTAACGGTCGCAGATGGCGTTGATCCGGAGCGACCGGTTCTCGCCAGCCGCCTCCAGGGCCCTCCTGATCGGAGGGCCCGCATAGATCGTAATTCTCTCGCCTGCCAATGTTCAGCTCCTGATAGCCGCTTGTGGGGGGGAGTTGCTGGTTGAAGGCCTGATCGAGATGAGCCCGGCCTTGAACTCGACATCGACCGCGGCGCACGTCGGAAATGCGTCGTGCACGTCCTGGCCGCTGATATCGATGATGGGCTTCCCGGTCGGTCTGCCCGACACCTTGCGGGCGGTGCCTTCGCCCTCCGTCAGCGTCAGCGTCATCTTGCCGAGCGAGACCGGCGACCAGTAGCGCGCACCCGGAATGAACCCCGCCCGCGTCAGACGTGGGCCATCGATCCAGATGCGCCGACGCCCACGGTTGAAGCCGACCTTGTAGGTTGCGCGCTCAGTCATGACTGAACTCCCTTGCTGGTGATGCGGGACGCATCGGGCGCCAGCCTCGCGCCATACAGCGCGGCGTGTTCTTCGTTCAGCTGCTTGGCCCGCGCCTCGGCCTCGGCCAGGGCAATGCTGTACGCGCTGCGCTCGGTCTTGCCGACGTTGCACGGGCCCCAGCGCCTTACGACGCGCACGAGGTGCTTGGCACGGTCGGAGATCATCTTCGGCATGCCCACGCCGTCGGTCTCGACGACAGCGATGTTGCGGTAGTTATAGCCATACTTGCTGGCCGAGCCCGTCGCCTGGGCGCGGCTGGTCATCACAACAAAACGGGGAATTGTAGGGGTGTCGGTCATCTTCTTCTCCATCAGCGGCCCCGCCAATCGGGGCCGTCTGCGTCAGTTGAACATGGCGCACAGTGCGTCATGCTGCAAGCTTCCTGGTAACCGCGCGTAGGGGGTGTGGTCCCTGATAGCCGCGCGTAGGGGGGTTAGCCCCAACGCCAGCCGTCGCCCTCGCGGTGAGCCATGTCGAGCAGTCGCTCGGGATCGTGCCCGAACGTCTCGCCATAGCTGCGGGCAACGTCTTCCGCCTGTGACGCGCCGCTGTTGATCCGGACCTGCCGGATGTAGCGCACAAGCTGTTCGAATTCGGTTTCGTTCATCGCCCTGCCTCGCGAGCGACACGGTGCGCGGTCATGATTGCCGCGCCGCGAGTCGGAGTAGGTCAGCCGTCACCTCGTCCTCTGTGCGATCGTAGATGTCAGCCACAAGGCAGGCGGTGACACTGGGAATGCCGCAGCCGTCTTCGTCCAGCCAGCCAGTGTCATCGTTGTCCACTATCCACTCCAGCGCGCGGCTGTAGCTCATCATGGAGCGGCGCTTGGTCATTCCTCCTCCTGCGGCAAGACTTTGGTCATAGCCGCGCGTGGGGCGACTGCGGCCTTCGCCTCCTCTACGGTGGCGTGGCGGCGCGAGAACCCCGCCGCTGACTTCGACACCACGGTGCCATCAGCCGCCACGTAGACCCATGCAAACCGCTTGGCGGCGCCTGAGAACTGCGGGCGTCCCGTGTCAGACGCCAGCATGCGATAGTCGGTGCCGCCGCCCCGCAGCTTGCGGGACTGCCAGCCGTCTGGTTCGGTCGTCCAGGCCATGTCAGCTCTCCCCGACCAGCGTGGCACCGTGCCACGTCAGATCGGTCCAGAGCCTGCCCAGGGCGTCCCGCGTCACGGTCGCCACCAGCTCATCGTGGCGATGCTTGGCCGTCTGGGTGGTCTTCCCGATCTCGACGCGGATGCCGCGGCGGGCGGCATGCCAGCGTGCAAAATGCTCGGCCTCGTCGAACGTCGGACGCTCGCCGAGATAGCAACGCCCGGTGACGGACGTCATGTCGTGGATGTCGTAACGGACAGTCGTTTTCATGGGGGAGATACTCCATCAGCGGCCCCGCCGATCGGCGCCGTCTGTGTGATCGTCTTTTGACGCATAATGCGTCGGGTGTCAAGCTACTCCAGATGGCGGAGGCAGCTTCCGGTGCGCCGCGGCGAGCGCCTCGAGCCATTCCGCCACTTGTGGTGGGATCTCGTATTCGCCGGTCTTCCAGCGACGTGCACGCGTCTCATGGATCTGCAGTTGATCCGCGAGATAGCGGAGTGACCACCCGATGGCGGTCAAACAGGTATCAAAGCGTTTGGGAGTCATAGAGGGATGCCCCTGCTGATGCCCGGGCGATATTGCCCGTGGCTGGCGTTCTTGACGCTTTTTGCGTCAGAAAGTCAAGCAGCGTCGTGCGGCCGTCCACGCATGCGTGGTGGCGGGTTGGCGTTCCAGTGCTCCACCAAGCACTCGAGCCAAGCGGCGACGTCTGGCGGCACTTCGCGGGCGCCGCTCTTCATTCTGCGGACCAACCGCTCGTCGCAGTCGATCGTGCGCATCAGCTGCAGATCGGAGAAGCCGATGATGGTCATGCATTCGCGTAGGCGGACGGGGGTCATTGTCGGGTTTCCCTTACAGATAGCCGCATGTGGGTGATAACCGCATGTGGTCGATCGCGAAACGGTGCGCAAATGCGCACGCCGCGGCAAGCTGGCGCGATTTGTTCCGGATAGCCGCACGTAGGGTGCCTCCGCATAGCCGCACGTAGGGGGCTCGGTTCCTGATAGCCGCATGTGGGGGGTGGTTCCGGATAGCCGCACGTAGGGGGTGGCTCGTTTCCTTCCGGCCTCCGCCTCCGCCGCAGGCTCCGAGCCTCCGCCTCCGCCCGGCCGTGGGCAGGCTCGAGCCTTCGCCGTTCCGCCCGGCCGTGGGCAGGCTCGAGCCTGCCGCTCCGCCCGGCCGTGGGCAGGCTCGAGCCTTGCAATGTGTCGCGATTGGCATGGCGTCATGCGGTAGCAGATTGCCGCTAGCAGTACAATGCAAACATGCTTGCAACGCGACGCAAAATGCGTCATATACCGAGTCACGCCATGGGCATTCCGCCCGGCCGTTTTCTTGGGGTTCCCCAATATGTCCGCACAAAATTTCGTCTTCTACCGTGGCCCATCCATGATCGATGGCGCGCCAATCATCGCGATTGCGACAATCGCACGCACAAGCAACACTAAAACGGGCGCCATGGTGCAAACCTGGATTCTGCGGGAAGACGTTAACCCAATTGATGCCGCCCGACTCGGGCTCGACTCTTCCATCTGTGGCGATTGCGTACACCGCGGCAAACATGACTTGCTGACAGGCGTACGCCTGCCATCGACTCGCTCTTGCTATGTGCGACTCGATACCGCTCCGCGGAACGTATGGGCCACGGAACGCCGCGGCCGCTATTCAGATTTGACTTGTGACTTGCCGGCCGCGGCCGCACGCGTGGCGGGCCGTATCGTGCGGCTTGGTTCCTATGGTGATCCTGCAGCGGTACCCATGGGCGTATGGGATTCGCTGCTTTCGCTAGCGGCCGGGCATACTGGGTACACGCATCAATGGTCGCGCTTTCCGGAATTCTCTGCATGGGTAATGGCATCATGCGACTCGTCAGCGGAACGCGTGATGGCGCGGGCACTGGGCTTTCGTACGTTCCGCGTCGCTGCTTTCGAGTCATGGGCCCGCGAGTCTGGCGAAGTACTGTGCCCGGCCTCCGCGGAGGCCGGCAAAAAGACGACATGCATTGCGTGCAAGGCGTGCGGCGGTACTTCAGCGAAAGCCCGGGCTGATATCGTTATTCCTGCCCATGGTGGCGGGCGGAAGCTAGTCAACGGGGGGGCGGCATAATGGCAAACCTTGTCGCCATTGTTCGCGCCACGCGTGCGAGCGCTAAGGCCTTGGAACGCGCGCAACACCATTACCTCTTGGCGCGGGAATGGTCAGACCATGCGACCACGAAAAAACGGATAGCAGCATATCAACGCGCGTGGCGTGACTATGAACGCGCGCAACGCGTACTTGCAGATAACCCCTTGCCCGGAGATTCAAGATGAGCATGGCGCAACGCAATCGCGCGATTAAGCGGACACTCGAGTCGGCCTTCGGCCGTGGCAAAGTGCGCGTACGTGGCGCGCGCGGTACCGCCTATGGCTACGTCGACGTTGATATTGACTGGACTCCTTTGGACGTTGACCAGAGTCGCGACATGCAAGGCCTATGCAAGGCCTTGTTGCATGCCGCAAAGATTGATCTGGGCAGAACGTACACTGACGATACGTGCCAGTACGAGTCGGACATGTGTCACATTGGATTCAACGCGTGCCGATACTTTCGCACCATGCGCATGTCCGATGGTACCCTAGCGGTACTTGCGGACCGCTACGACGCGGAATGGCAATCAGCCTAGCAAGCCCGCCCATACCGAACCACCAAACGGCCCGCCATCATCGTGCGGGCCGTTTGCATGTACGGGCCCGTCGCCCGCCCCGTGGCAGGCTGGCTCGAGCCTCGCTCCGCCCGCCCCGTGGCAGGCTCGAGCCTCCGCCGCTCCGCCCGCCCGTGGCAGGCTCGAGCCTCGCTCCGCCCGCCCCCGTGGCAGGCTCGAGCCTCCGCCGCTCCGCCCGCCCCCGTGGCAGGCTGGCTCGAGCCTCGCTCCGCCCGCCCCGTGGCAGGCTGGCTCGAGCCTCGCTCCGCCCGCCCCCGTGGCAGGCTCGAGCCTCGCTCCGCCCGCCCCGTGGCA
>Ga0247664_1000057_pt1 | contig 32066 bp, 51 predicted proteins | sample CNK05_metaG_FD_182715 | JGI IMG/M metagenome (GOLD analysis project Ga0247664, IMG submission 182715) | Soil microbial communities from Purdue University Martell Research Forest, Indiana, United States - CNK05 | ecosystem: Environmental > Terrestrial > Soil > Temperate forest > Bulk soil...
ATCACCGATTATGAAGTTGTTCCTTCGACCGGGGCTCTTTACCGGATTGACGGGAGCGGCAACCGAACTGATTGGGTCACCGGCAAGGTCGTGGTTGTCTATTCGGGAGGTTACGAACTTCTGTCGGGACTGCCCTACGATATCGAGCGCGCGGTGATTACGCTTGTGAAGCAGTTTTATTTTGCAGCCGGACGCGATCCGCAACTTCGATCGGACGATACGCCGGGAGTTCAAAGCTACACCTATCAGTTAGGTGTTCTGAGCGAGGGCTCGGCATATCCTCCCGAGTTCTCCAAAGCGGTCGAGAAATATCGCGGCATGGTCGCCTAAACAAGTTCAAATGTGAGTAAGTCCAGCCGTCCTTTGGGCGGCTTTTTATTGACCCAAAGGAGAAACTAAAATGGCCCTCTACGGCACCACTAACGTAAGTGCTACCACCCCGACGCTTAACAACGTCGCTTCCACCGTCAAGACGATGTTGCAGGCGGCGGCACAAACCACCGGTCTCCGGCGCGCCTGGATTTACGAATACAAGGTCGGCCCATCGGGCTTGCCGAATGCGACAGATTGCGAAATCGCATGGACCGTGATCAAGCAGACCACGGCTGGCACCGGCGGCGTAACGCTGACGGCGAACGCGCTGGACCAGGCCGATGCCGCGGCGGCTACCGTCTGCCTCGGCTCACTGACGGCGGAACCGACCGGCCCTGAAACCGGCATTCTCGACACCATAGGCGCCAACCAGCGCGGCACTTATCAGTGGCAGGTCAATCCATGCGGCCCCGGCGAACTGGTGATTCCTGCGACCAACCTCAACGGCATCGGCATCCGGGCGAAGTCCTCGACCTACGCCTCGACCGTCAACGTCGGCATGAAATTCCGCGAGTAAGACATGACTGAGCAAGAGTATCAAAGCCTTCTGAAGCAAGCACGGCAACTTATCGAGTCTATCCGAGCGTTTCCGGCTCATGATCTGAATGCTTTTGCCGAATCCCATCATCCCGAGGATAAGTCGTTCACATCAAAGGTGTGGGCGGCATATCTGGAGGCTGGCGAGTAATCCGATGCGGAGGGAACGGACGTTAGCCCAACTGAGCGCCGTGATTTTGATTAATGAAATCGAGCCGCGGGCGAAGCGCCACAATCATTATCCACCGCATCAGCTTGCTGGCCTCATCGCATTTGCCGAGCATGAGGGCGCGACGACCCGCCGCGATACGCGGCGATATCTTGACGCATATTACGAGCGACAATCATGCGAAAAGCCCTGACTGGCCTTGCCACTTTGTGGGGGCCGAACGGCGAGATTCAGGAGAAGGCCACCTTCACCTGCGCGCATTGCATGAACGTCAAGCGCGTCAAGCCGTTCTGCGATCCGGCTGACTTGGGCGGACTCTGTAAAACGTGTATGGGCGTCATTTGCGATAGGCCGGAATGCCATCTGCGCTGTGATCCATACATGAAGAAGATCGAGCGGCAGGAGAAAGCGGCGCAGGCCCTAAGATGGATGCAGGAGTGTCTATAAATGGATATCTCAAGCGCGAGAACAGGCGGCGCTACTGCCGCAGCAATCGACATTCTGACTGCAAGGATTGCTGCGCTGACGGCTGCGATAACCAATAGCTCCGTCATATCGTCTGGGAACCTGACGATCACCGATCCCGTGCTGGGAGCGCAGACAGTTGTAATCGCCCCGCTGACCGTTTCAGAATCGGCGTCCGTCATGACCAACATGAAAACGGTCTTGCAGGCAAGGCTGGATACTTTGAACACGGCACTTGCTGGGCTGACCTGACGAATATCTTCAGAAGGGTGTGAACTATGCCTAGCCTTACCGTTACTTTCGACTTCGCATCCGATGCGCAGGGGTTTGCTCCCGTTCCCAATGGCCCACTTACCGTAATGTCTTACGACGCATCCGATGGCAATCCTCCGGGTTCACTCAAGAGCCGACTTGCCGGAAAGAATGCCAGCGAAAGCTCGAACGCATGGCGGCGCGAGATGACATTTGAGGAAATGGGCATTCCCGCTGGCTCAACCATTACGGGCGTTCATTCGGCGTCCCTACAGTCGAAATGCACCGAGTTCAATCATGCCGGACGCTGCAAACGTGGTCCGGTCATCATGACAGGCGGATTTACCCAATTCAATCTGGCTAACGAGGCGTATTTTCGTGGCGTTGATGCCGATTGGGTGACATCGACGGGAGATGATACGATATTCTCCGCGCCCTCCAGCCAAGCCTCATCAATTGCAATCTTTAATGATCTGGCAACCGGCGGTTCGAACGATGCGGCGGTGTCTCTGCTTCAGGACCAACTTACGTTTACCATCGAATATGTCTGACAATAAACCATGGCCTGGAGTGATGGTGCTCGATGTCTCAACGGCAATAGCAAGGCGGCCAACCAGACATCACTGACGATAAGTAATGTCATCAATCAGGTTAATATTGGCAATGTCGCCGTTTTGGTGGTTGCCGTTGACAACAACCAGACAACGGACGGGGACGAGGGCGCCGTAACATCGGTTACCGACAGCGGCGGCAATACTTGGACGAAGGCCGCCGAATTTTGCAACGGTCAGGGCGCGGCTCAGGCCGGAACAACTTGCTCGATCTGGTACACGTTAGCCACCGCCGCTATCACCACGTCGATCACTGCGAACTTTTCCAATTCGGCCTCGCGTGACGCTTCGGCGGCGATCTGCCACTCCTTTTCCATGGCGGCCGGCAGTACAGTCAGCGTGCAGGCGACGGCCACCCTTGCCAATGACGGAGCCGATCCCGGCTCACTTAACGTCACAACACCGAATGCTGAGTTTCTTCGGGTTCGCGGCATATCTGGCGAAACGAGCAGCACGACAGATATCACCGCAACCAGCGGATGGGGGCAATCCACCTTCGATCAATCTGCGGGCGGCAGCGCGGTTACCAATCAGGCGGCGCGCCTTGAATACCGTATCTCAACGGGTACTGGTGACGCCAGCGATCCGACATGGACCGCAGTTGATTGCGCATCGGTTTATGTAGCCTTCAAGGAGACGTTAGCAGGTGGTGGAGGTCCGCCAAATGGCTGGCTAGGGCAACTCAACCGAGCCCCGGCGATCGTCGCACTACCACTTGCTGCGGCTCTTACATGGTGTCCGCAGCCGATCGCTGCTCCCGCAGCAGCGGCGCCAAGCCTCGGATGGCAGGCCCCGCTATCTGTTGCACCACCTATTGTTAATGTTGCGCGGACCTTTGCGTTCGTGCCGTGGAATACGGCGCAGACGCCGCCGCCTGCTCTAAGCATCGCGTGGCAATCGGCACTATCAGTTGCGCCGCCTGTCATCCAGGTTTCGCGAAGTTTTAGTTTCGTCCCGTTCAATACCGTACAGCCTGCCGCTGTAACGATAGCTCTCGGCTGGCAGTCGCAATTCAGTAGAGCCCAGCCGCTCGCAAACGTACCATATAGCCAGCCGCAACTTGTCCCGCTGGACAATCCGGACTTTTATCTGGGCTGGCAACCGCCGCTCTCGTCCGCATCGCAAGTCGCGCGTGTACCGTCTTACAGTGCAGCATCGTTTGTTGTTCCTCCGTTCGTGGTGCCGAGCGGCTGGCAGTCACCGCTTTCCACCGCGTCACCGGCACTCGCAAGGGCACCGGCCAGTTTTTCGTTTGTCCCGTTCAATACGGCACAGGTACAGCCGGCTACGCCTACCGGCTGGCAGTCGGCGTTATCGACCGCGCCTCCGATTGTCCGGCCTGCGCAGAACTTCGCCTATGTGCCGTTCAATACGGCTCAACCCGTCGTCGCAACAGTCTATCTCGGCTGGCAGCCGCCCTTATCGGTCGCGCCGCCGATCGTCAAAGCGGCTCAGTCCTTTGCGTTCGTTCCGTTCAATACACCACAACTTGCGGCTCCTGTCACAAGTTATGGCTGGCAATCCGCGCTGTCGGTTGCGCCACAACGCGCGGTAACGCCCTCTCAGAGTTTTTCTTCTGTACCGTTCGCGGTACCGCCGGTCATCAGCATCGCGTGGCAGCAACCATTGTCGGTTGCGCCAGCTCTCGGCAGGGCACCGCAGAGCTATTTCTATGTTCCGTTCAATACGGCGCAGATCGTTATCGCGCCAGTCAATCTATCGTGGCAATCGCCGCTCTCGGTTGCTCCGTCAGTCACCAAGACTCAAGCTGGTTTTTCTTCTGTACCGTTCGGCCCGACACAGGTTGCGGCGCAAGCAGTCAGCGTTGCATGGCAGCAGCCGCTTTCTGTCGCGGCACAACGCCAGCAGACATCTCGGTTATTTGCGTTTGTTCCGTGGAATACCCCACAGGTCACGCCTGCCACCACGCAGGGCTTGGGTTGGTATTCGCCACTTTCAACGGCGCCAATATCCGCTCGGTTTGCTCCATATAGCTACAGCTTTGTTCCGCTCGATACATATCAACTGGCGCCAGAGGCACCGCCACGGGAACATCATCCTGGGCGGCCAACCGTTCCCCGACCGGGCGGATTCCTTGGCCGGATGCACATCTCCATGAGCATTGGAGATGACACACACAGTCACATTGGCGACTCTACTTCGGGGTTCTTGGCAGAGCACAGGAATAACATGGGCAACAGAACTTCGCCTAGCCGTCCGCGTGGTGGTCTAAGAGGCTTCTTGAGGAAAGATCGTTCATGAGCGGAATTTTCAGCCTTGGCGACGAGGCCATTACTATTGCGGTAACGAACTCCGTCATCACTGATGGCGTTTCGTCGCAAGGAATAGCACAGCCGTTCATCGACGGGCTCGATTGGATGGCGGCCGTTACGTTGCAGGCGAATTTTACCTGGGGCTCTGGCGGGACAAATCTCAAAGTCGATATAGAGACTTCGCTCGATCAAGGATTGTCATGGGTTCCTATTGCCCGCTTTGCATTCCTGCAAGCGAGCGCCGAAAAGCTGTTCAACCTGTCTGGCCTGACGCCCAAAACAACGGTGGTTGTTCCGGCAACCCTATCAGACGATACGGTAATTGACGGCATTCTAGGTGACAGGCTCCGCGCTAGGATAACAAGTACGGGGACGTATGCAGGTAATACAAGCGTGTCCGTCAGGGCTGCCGTTCGCTGATGAGTACCGCCGCAGCAGTCAAGGCGTCCTACGCCAGCAAGTTGAAGGAAACGATAGGCATCCGGCGCTTTACAGGAGCTGGGCCAAATCGACCTCGCTTCGATATCTATATCCGAGGTAATTCAACCATCTATCAAGCTCAGGAATTTGTCGGCGCAGTCATGCAAGGCGACCGCCGCGTATTTGTTCTGGTTGAAGATATCATCAAAAATCAAATGACGCTGCCCCTGACGACCACGGATAAGACAATCGTCAGCGGCAAGGAATTGTCGATCTTGAGCATTACCGAACGCTCTGCGCTGGATGGGACGCTTGTCGCATACGAGCTTCAGTGTCGAGGCTAATGAATGACAACGGCAAGCACGGCGCACGCGCTCATCAAGGCGCGGATAGAGGCGAACAAACCTGCTTCCGTTGTTTCCCTGCGCTGGCAGAATGAGGACGGCGACCCACTTCCCTCAGAACCTGCGCCGTTTCTATATACCGAACTGGACCCCGATAAGCAGTTCCTTGCTGGTTTTGGTGGTGGGCTCGGCTCCAATCTTTGGCGTAATCCTGCGCGGATTGCTTGCTTTGTATTTGTACCGCGCGGCTGGGGGCTTCAGACAGCCACAGACTTGGCGGAAACCATAGCGGCGCTATTCCGCGGCTATAGAACCACCGACCTGCAATGCTTTGACGCCAGTGTTTACACGCTCGGCACTGGTTCAGGCATCAGACCGCCGGGCGTTGATTCAGAAGCTGACAACTATTTCGCGGCTTGCGCAGAAATCGCACTCTTCTACGACCAAATCGGCTGACCGCCGCAACTACGCCCCGCAGTGATTGCGGCGCATCCCACTGATGGAGAATCTACATGTCGCTCGCGGAAGGCGTATCTGGCAGCCTGCGCTATAAGGTCTATAGCACTGGCGTAATCACCGCAAACACGCAGCCTGTCTCAACGGTCGATCCTGCCATAACGGGCGGGCAAATCCTAAGGCGTGTATCTAGTACGCTGAAGCTCGCAAAGGACACCTATCAGTCCGGCGAAGTGCGCTCTGATCGGCAAATTGCTGACTTTCGCCACGGCGTTAAGCGGGTAATCGGCGGCATCAATGGTGAATTCAGTCCGGCAACTTACTTCGATTTTATTGAAGCGGCTTGTCGCGCGACGAAAACTTCCACGATCACGCAGACGCAAGCAACACTAACATCGGTAGCATTTGATAACACGCTCGGAACGATCACCTTTGCCGCAGGCACTCCGGTAACGGCTGGGCTTCGCACGGGAGACATCCTTCGCTTTACCGGATTGACGGTTGGCGGCGGTTTAAACAATGCGACCAACTTCCTAGTGACCGCTTTTAGCGGTGCGAGCAATCGCGTTCTAACTGTTTACCCGAAGCCGACGACGGCGACCGCAGATACCACGTTCAGCGTTACGAGCAACGGAACGACCGGCAAAGCCGTGTTCATGCCGACAACCACATTTGTAAGCCGCAAGTTCGGCATCGAAGTGAATAACGCCGACGTGGATATTTCGCGGCTGTTCACGGAATGCCGCGTTGGTGGATTTGGGATCAAGCTACCGGCCACCGGCATGGCCACCATCGATATTCCGATGATGGGCCGCGATATGGAGATTTACACCGGGGCGTCCGCGCCGTTCTTCACCTCGCCAACCGCAGCTACCAGCACCGGCATTTTCGCGGCCGTAAATGGACTGCTGATGGTTGCCGGGACAGCCGTTGGTGTCGTCACTGGCCTCGATATCACGATGAACCTCAACCCGAGTTCTGATGCGGTTGTTGGTCAGAATTTCGTGCCTGAGATTTTCTTAGGCCGAGCCAATATAACCGGCACTGCCACGGCATTCTTTCAGGACTCAACCCTGATTGCGGACTTCAAGAACGAAACCGAAGTTTCGATCCTCGTCTATCTGACGACGACCAGCGCGGTTAACTCGCCTGCCGTTAGCATCTATTTGCCACGCCTGAAGTTCGGCGACGGCAATGTGTCGGATGCGGGCGAGGGAGGGCAAAGCGTGTCGTTGCCATTTCAATGTTTGTTGGCCCCAGGAACTACGGCAGGGGATGAAAATACTTCGATTAGAATTTGCGACACTGAGGCCACATAGTATATGTTAAGCGGGCTGATTTGGTGCTTCGAACCACCAGACCAGCCCTAACCACTAGACCGCGTGGAGCGCGATCAAATGGCTGCCGAGACTCTAGCCGCCTGCATGGCGGCAATCAAAGTAAATCCCGCAAGATTTTACGTTTACATCCTATCCAGACCTGATGGGACGCCGTTCTATGTGGGCAAAGGTCAGGCCGAACGTATAATCGAACATGAAAGAGAGGCGCGTCTAGGTCGGCGAGGACACAAGATTTCCATCATCCGCAAGATTTGGAATGGCGGAGGGGAAGTTCTGTATCGAATAGACGGGCATTTCTCTGAAGAACAAGATGCGTTTGCTGCCGAAAAGCGCATCATAGCGGCAATAGGCCGTATTAAAAATGGCGGACCGTTAGTAAATCAGACTGACGGCGGAGATGGCGTGTCAGGCTTTAGTCAAGTTATTACGCCAGAGATGCGTGCAAAAATTAGTGCTTCTCTAACGGGGAAAAAGAAAAGCCCAGAGCACGTTGCCAAGGTCGCTGCAAAACGGCGCGGCTGTACTCATGACGAAGCTTCACGGGCAAGAATATCTGCGGGAGTTCGGCGCCCGGAAGCTATGGCGAAAATTGTAGCCTTTAGAGCAGTCTTCCGTCATTCCGACGCAACTAAAGTAAAAATTGGTCTGCTCAAAACTGGCATCAGGGCATCGCCTGAAACACGATCTAAGATGTCTGCCTCCCAGCGCGGGAAGATTATGTCTCAAGAGGCAAGAGAAAAAATCCGCGCTGCGGCCTTCGCACGTCCTCCCATGAGCGAAGAAACAAAGGCCAAGATTAGAGCCGCAAGGGCTCGTCAGGCTCCCATGAGTGATGAAGGCCGCGCTAAATGCGCCGCTACCGCAAGAGAAATGCAGGCGCGTCGTCGCGCAGCAAAAGCCCAACCCTAATCCCTGCCGTCACAGGGACACTCGCTGGCACGCAGTGATGCGCCCGGCGGCTATGTAGCCCGGACGGCCATGCTGGCGGCGTGGCCGTCCACCCTTCCGCCAAAGGAAAACAAATGTCCAAGTTTGGATCGCTCTCCGTCGATACCGCTTCCAAATCGAAAATGCCTATCATCCTGCCCGGTGAAATCGATCCTGTTCAGGACGAAGCCGGTAAGGAAGGCTATATCGAATTCCTGCCATGGGATTCGGAGCCGGGCCGCGCCTTTGATCGAAAGCAGAATTCGCAGGCTAGGCGTAACGGTTTTCGCCAGCGCAGCCGTGCAGAGTTGTTGGCTGAAGCCGAGAGCACGGATATCGTTGTAGAGCAGGCGGAACGGTTGGCAGCCCTTGCCACCGGATGGCATCTTGTCGGCGCCGACCGTCAAGTGATCGATGTTGAATTCTCCCCTTCCAATGCGCTTGAACTATTCAAGAGCCCGGAAACCGCTTGGCTGCGTCGTCAGTCATGGGTCTATGTGGCTAACGAAGCAAATTTTATGAAGAACTCGTCGAAGCCTTAATTGTCTTTGCCGAGTTCGAATTCAGGAATGTAAGACGCCAGCCTGACGGGGCTACCGAGGGCGAGCACAAAGAGTCCGCGGCCCGTCAAATGGCAATGCTGGGCTGGAAAAAAGCCGCCGCCGAAGTCTTGCCCGATACCCCGTCATTTCCTTTTGAGTTGGGCTACCTCTGGTCCTGGTATTGTCAGCACTCCATGGGACTTGCGATCAACGGCATGGCTCCGGCTGTCGTGACGTGGGAAGGGCTGGCCTCATGGTGCGATTTGATGGGCGTCGATCTTGAGCCTTGGGAGGCGTTGACCATGATCCGGTTAGGGCATCTCAGGGCAAATATCGAATCCGAGAAGATAGCACAGGCGGCAAAGCAGAAATAGATGGCGCTCACCATCAAGATTGATCCGGTCGAGAAGTTTACCGAGGTTGATGTCCGAAACGACATATCGGAGGCAGAGCAAAAGAGATCGGTAGCTGCCTATGTGCAGGCCGGGATTGACGAAGCCAAGGCAACCAACCGCAGTGTTCTGGGACGTGTCCCGCCGTTCACGGTAACGGTAGACGGTCGTGAGGGTGCACCGCTTGAAACCGTCGATCCTGACGGCGGCTCGATCATTGTCGAGTTCGAACTTGTCGGCGATGTCCTGACATGGATCGCGCAGACCTTGCTTGATCGGTCGCCGGTAGTTTCTGGGGATTACCGGCATGGGCATACACTTTTCGCAGACGGCGTTGAGGTTGATCCGTTTTCAGTTATTCCTTCGGCAACTCAGTACGTCTTTACGAACGACACACCGTATAGTCGCAAGATCGAGATTGGCAAGACGGAAGCGGGCCGTGACTTCGTGATCCAGGTTCCTAACCGGATTTACGAACGCACCGCGGAGGACGCCAAGAGACAATTCGGCAACATCGCTAAAATCCGGTTCACCTATCAGCCTTTGATCGGCGGAGCGGTCGGCAAGTGGGCCGCTTCCGCTAGTGCGGGGCGGCTCGCAAGCCGGCACAAGAGACGAACGAAATCCACGGAATGGCTGACCAATCAGCCCGCCATCATCGTTGAACTGCTCGGGAAATAAATGGCAACCATTCAAGACGCCATCAAGCGGCTGACCTATATGTTCACCTCTACGGGGGCGGACAAGGTTGCGGCTGACTTGGGCAAGGTTGGTGATGCGCAGGCCAAGGTTGCGGCTTCTGCAGAGACGACTTCAAGGGCGTCACTTTCGCTGGAAAAGTCGTTTGACAATCTTGAGCGACGTTACGTTTCGACTGTCCGGGCGCAACAGGATTTCGAGAAGGTACAGAACACGGTCAATGCGGCGGTAGCACAAAATCCCGCATTACAGGACCGGGCCAACGTGGTGCTGGACGCTGCCAGAGAAAAATTCGATGCTGCCAAGGGCTCCGCTACCGGCTTCAATGCAATCCTTGAAGCAGGCCGTGGCGCGGCGCTGGGCTACGCTGCCGGGATCGGACCTATAGGTGCCCTGTTAGGTTCATTCGGGCCGTGGGGCATCGCCGCTGCGGCGGGGATCGGGCTTGTATCGGCGGCGTTCGAGGCGGCCTCCGAAAGCGCCAAGAAGTTCGGCGAACAATCGTTGCAGATCAGAAGTTTTGCGGATGCAACCGGAATAACGACAACAGAGGTGCGCGGACTTGCCGAGGCGGGCGCGAAAGCCGGCCTAGGTGCCGACACAATGAAAACCGCCTTTGAGCGGTTGACCGCCAATCTGGCAGAAACCAGGACAAAGACCGGCGTCCTGTTCGACTCAATTCAGGCTATCAATCCCGCGCTGGCAAATGAGATTGCAAACACCCGCAGCGGTGCCGAAGCATGGGATTTACTGGCCAAGGCTATCTCAAGTACCGCAGATGCGACGCTTAAAGCGCAAATCGCCAAGGCGGCCTTTGGCAGGGGCGGCGTAGAGCTTATTCCGGCACTATCCCAAACCAACGCAGCGGGAGGTATCAAGGAATACTCCGATGAGGTTCAGCGTGCGACCGGGATCACGGATCAATTAACCCGGTCCACGGCGAGTCAACTTGCCGTGATCGAGTCTCTTAAAAGAGATACCGCTGATATCTGGGCATCTATTTATTCGGACGACGTATTGCGTCGGATGAGGATTGCGGCCGAATTTCAAAATCAGATCGCCAAGTCTGCGAAAGAAGCCGCAGGTATGCCGGGTGGTGTGACGGCGCAATGGCAAAATCCATTCATTCAGGAAACCAATCGCAGCGCCGGCATTGGACCTGCTGCACCAATACCGCAGGGCGCAGGTGGTTCCGGTATTACCGCTGATACGTCTGCGATTACTGCCCAAATGGCAGCCATTAACGCACAAGCTGCGGCTGTTGCTAACTTGGCAAAAGCAAATCAAGACTCGGCATCTGCATGGCAGGGAGTCGCCAACGATTCGGCCAAGATGATTACGTTACTTGGAGGCGCCGCGACCGGAGAAGAAATTTATGAAGCAAGGGTTCAGGCGCTTACCGCCGCATTTTATCAAAATAAATTCGGAGCGATCGACAGCGCGGACGCAATTGAAAAATACAACCGCGCCCTTCATGGCGATACGGACAAGCAGGTTGCCGCACTTGAGGATCAGCTAAAGATCGTACAAGCCACAACTGAGCAGCAGAAATTATCGGCCCAACGTCGCAAAGATTACAATGATGCCGTTCGGTCCGGTAAATCCGACGAAGATGCGTCGGCAATAGCGACTGCTAAGAGCGCGATATCAATAGCGGAGGCTGCGAAGTCCTCCCTTGAATGGCAGCAGAACATGCTGGGCGTTAGCAAGGCCACACAGCAGGCCGCAGATGCTGCTCAGCAAGCCGCGATAGCCTTTGAGAATGCGGCCCGCGCTGCGCAGGGTGTTGACCTTGGCAGAGGCGGCGACTTTGGAGATTTCAGTGTTCCGAAGGGTGCCGGATCTACATCAGTCGTTCCACTAGGAACCAGCGTCGTTAACCGGCAGGGCGGCACAGGAATGCGGTTAGATGATGGTAGTAGGGCTGCTTTGTATGCGTCGTGGCGTGCGCCACAGACGCCAGACGCAGCTCTTGCAAGCGGCGGAATAGATGCGGCTATTAGAGCTGCAAGATATGCTCGTCCTGCCGATCTAAGTTCGATTGGATCGCTCTATGATCTCAAAAATGCGCAGACCACTGATAAGGGCGTGCAGATATCAAATCTGCAACAAGAAATAGCCCTGCTTAACACGTTGCCGGAAACCATAGCCCGCGATCAGCAGATCGTAAGTCTGATGAACTCGATAAACCAGTTGAAACATGCCACCGATGCCAACACGGCGGCAACGGCTGCGACGCTTAATCCGCTCTATTCGCAAGGCCACGGTGCGCTGTCGATTGGGTATTTCAAGGCGGCGCGCGGTTTGGACATGATAGCTCAGGGGCCGTCGAGTGGCGATCAAATCCCATTCCGTGCGATGGTGAACGGCGGCGAGCGTATTCGGATAGGAGATGCCAGCAACGATAATTCTGGCTCGCGCACTGTCGTCAATAATAACAGCTTCGTGTTCAACAATACATCAACCAGCAATGCGCGTCGAAATCAACGCCAGTTTGCGCAGAGTCTTGGTACGACAGCTCACGCAATGAGCCGATAGCATGGTCGCATCGTCTATTACGATTGATGCTGTCTATCTGGATGGCAGGCGTAGCAGTGTGTTGGGCGGCGCCGTAAGCACGCTTGAAGATAATACCATTGTCGTCACATCGGATGATGGTCTGGTTACGACAAACGAGCGATGGGATCGTTGCAAACAGCTTTGGCAATTAAGCTGGAGTACGGCGTCAACCAATGTCGAGGCGCTGTATAAGGTAAACCGCACCTCGCGCGGGTTTCTCTTTATCTCCCCAAGGGATTCAGAACGGGACCATACTGGACAACTTCTTAGAAATACAGTCACCGGACTTAACCTGGGGGACGGATCGACAACGACATTCCAGCTTCAGGTTATCGATTCGACAACCGCGCATTCGGTCGTGCGGGACGTGAACTATCCTCTGTCAGGATCGCAAACTGACATTGCCGGAAACGCATTCACGTCAACGGTCACGGCCTACAAGAACGGGGTGAGCGCCACGCTGTTCTCGGTCAACCTGACAACCGGCGTGGTGACGTTCAGCACAGCGCCGGGTACTGGCGTGGTGCCAACAGCGGATTTCAGCGAGGCAAGGCCGGTCATGTTCACGTCAAAGACTATCAGCACGACATGGCTTGAGACAGATCATGTGGAAGTTCGATCCGGGCAGATCGAAGAAATCTTCTAGCCGTGCGGACGTTTTCCTTCAGCCTTGTAAACGCGAGGCTGCACCACCTTGTGACAATCACGCGCGCTGACGAAACCATTATCCGTGTCACCACATATCACAAGCCGATCACTATCAGTGCCGTAACCTGGAATCCGGTCTCCGCTCTGGAGATTGGGGACATGACAAATACCAACAACGGAACGCTCTCTAATCTGTCAATCAAGGTAGGAACGCAGACCAACGGCACGTTCGATCCGTACGAGATTGATCTTCAGCTATTCAAGGATGCGCATGTCCTGATCGAGTTTACCAATGCTGCTAATTCAGTCTCTAAGGAATTTGAGTTCGAAGGCAAGATGAACGGCAACGTCGATTATGATCTAGTCGGCAACGTCTCGTTTGAAGTCTTGAATCTGTACGGCACGCCTCGGGATATTTTTGTTCGTAAATATACGATTGAGGATCAGGTAGATTTCGGCGACCCTCGCCGTTCCAAGATACCGACATTCCCAAGCATAGATGCGACTACCGACGACTTGCACGATGTTGCAAGGCTTGAATTTCTCTTAGTAGGCGATCGCAGGCGGTTCAGGTTTGCCGGGGCCGGTAACCCATCCGACTATCACAATGTCTATCTTGAGGTGACTGTCCCAGGAACGACGGGAGCCGGAGCCCCAACAATATCTGACACTGTAGGGGCAACATCAACTGATGGCGGAGTGACGTTCACAACCAGAAACGCCTATGCGCGGGCGTTCCAAGTTGCATCGCTAATTGATACCAGGCACATCACGATCACCGTCACAGAGCCGCGCAAAACTGACCCGACATGGTATGCGCCGGGCCGGCTTATCATGCGCTCCGGGTTCTGCAAAAACCGTGTTTCGGTAATCGATGCGTGGGACGGTGTAAGCCAGATCGAATTGGTCGAGCCGTTTGGAAATCTTCTAACGGTTGGCGATTGGGGAGAGATCGCGCCGGACTATGACCAGACGCTTGCAATGACAGTAGCCAAATATGCCAACCCCAACAACTATCGCGGCTTCCCTTACGGGAGCGGTGTAAGGATAGCATCCTCCACGTTCATACCTGGGGTAACGGTAGAGAACCCACCTGATGGAACGAGCGGTGGTGGTGGTGGTGAAACCTATACACCGTTCGCCGTGGAGTTCGCAGAAGGCGCAAGCTGATGGCGTGGGATGACCTTTCGCTTTCAGATCAAATAGCTGCAGTTGCCATGGCGAGGGGATTTCAGCCCGTCGCTCCGGCACTAACGGAATCCGCTAAAACTATCGTCACGGGAACGCAGACCGATTTCTCCGTTCAACTTATCGGCAAGGATATGCCGGTCTTTGTCGGCGGAGAGGGATTATTTGGTCATAGGATTTATGAGGGCCCGTATTTCTATACGATCGATGGTGTTGTCTTATGCGATATGATCGTTGGTTTTGCTGCCGTTGCTACACCAACGGCAGCACGGATAATCAATTATTTGAACTTGAACGGGACCACATCCATAACATCACCAGATGGTGGGGCGACGTGGATTCCGGTCGGTTCGGTCTTTGCAGGCGTTGAAGTCAGCGTTCTTCCCGGCAGTGAAACTCAGACGCCTTTTGCGGAGAGCGTCGCTAGGTTTGGAGCGTCGGCTGTACCATATCGTTCACACCCGCTCATCAATATAAGAAAGATACCACTAGACCCCTTTAATAATGTGGTGCCGTTTGTTTCTGGTTTCTGGCATGAGGCGTATAGCATTACCAGGAACGATGCGATTGTCGCCTCTGCCAAGTATGCGAGATATGACGATTCCGAAATAGAGGCTACTGTCAGCGGTGTAGACAAGTTCTGGATATGGCCGCAGCAGACCGACTTTATTGGCGGACTACAGCAATTCCAGAAGATATTACGCAACTGGAATATTACTACAACCGATAAGCTCAGGGTTTTCGAGAATAATTCATCTGATGGCATCGATGCGGTTCTGACGCGCTCCAATATCGTTGCTGACTCAATCAAGCTAACTGAGATCGACCCGCTATCGTTACCGCGCCAGCGCTGGCTCAGCTTTATCAATTCAGACAAAGACAATGAGTGGGATACCGTACCTGCGACACGGGAGAGATTCCCTGTCCCACTGACGGCATCGCAGGGCAGCGAGACAATCGAACTGCCGATCTGCATGACGACAGCGCAGGCGTCTGCTCTGGTTAACAAGTCTCTGCTGATTGATGACATCGCCAGAACGCGGTTCGCTTGTACGGTAAATAATACCCTCTACGGTATTGAGTGCGGCGATATCGTTACTTTCGATGACGATCCAAGCATCAGCTTTTTAGGGCGAGTGATTTCGACAGCGCGAAAGACCGCAGATTTTACGGTCGATATTGTCTGCGAGAAGATTGATTATTTCACATTCAACAGACGCCCAGTCATCACCTCTAATGGCGGAGGTGCAACGGCTACCGTTGGTATTAATGAGGGAATGACTGTCGTAACGACAGTTACTGCGACCGATGCCAACTCGGATGTTCTTACCTATTCGATCATTGGTGGTGCTGACGCCGCATTGTTCACGATCAACGCATTGACTGGAGTTCTATCGTTCACCAACCCGCCTGTCTTCAGTGCGCCGCTCGATGTTGGCGCGGACAATAGTTACGAAGTGGTAGTTCAAGTATCTGATGGAGCTTTGGTTGATACCCAGTCCATCATAGTTATCGTCGGTGCCACCGACCAAACCGGATCGCCAATTGGGTTGCTGTTAGCTCTTACCAAAAATGACGCCCCGCACGGATCGCCAATGGGGCTGCTGCTGTCTATTACCAAGGAGATATAAAAGTGGCTGACAACATCGCCGTAACGCCGGGAACCGGGACAACGATTGCCGCAGACGACATTGGGGCTGGCGTCCTTGCTCAACGTGTCAAACCAGTATGGGGACCGGACGGTACTGGAAATGACGTTGATACGGCAAGCGGCAAACCTCTCCCTGTTCAACTTCGATCATCGACCGGCATAGATTTTGTCAAGGCAGAGGATGCGGCAAGTGCAAGCGGTGATTTTGGTGTCCCAGTTCTTGTCGTACAGAAAGCATCTCCGGCAGACAGTGCGGGTACGGATTTAGATTATTCTCCGCCACAAATGTCGGGCGGCCGGTTGTGGGCCTCAGCGCAGGTTTATGGCGATACGGCATCCGGTGCAACTGACGCCGGCAACCCAGTCAAAACCGGAGGACTTGCCAAGACGGCAAACCCAACAGCCGTCACAGACGGACAGCGCGTAGCTTCTCTCTTCGACAAACTAGGAAAGCAAGTCGTTGTTGGTGCAATCCGCGACCTCAAGGGGATGCAATCCACCACGATAACGTCATCCACAGCGGAAACAACAATTGTGACCGCAGTTGCCTCGACCTTTCTCGATCTTTACGGGCTCGTCATCACCAACACGTCTGCAACGGTTACGAAGGTCACAATCAAGGATTCGACGGCTGGAACAACGCGCGCCGTGTTTGAAATTCCAGCAACAGATACGAGGGGGTTCATGCTTCCAGTTGATAGTGCATTGCCACAGGCGGCCGTAAACACGGCATGGACGGCCACGTGTGGAACGTCGGTGGCGTCTGTCGAAATCGCCGCATATTATGTGAAGAATATCTAGCCATGATGATGGGAATGCTGGGCGCCATTGGCGCGGCCGGCGGCGGCGGCTTTACGCCTGCGAGCCTTACCGGATTGTTGGGATGGTGGGATGCGAACAATCTCACGCTTTCCGGGGCGAATGTCACCGCTGCCGCTGATCTCAGCGGCAGCGGGAACAATCTGGGACCTTATGCGTCGGCGCCCCAATACAATGCGACAGGGTTGAACTCGCGGCCCACGATGGATTTTGCTGGCGCCTCGGCAACTAGGGGGCTTGCAAAAGCTGGTTTCGCGTTCGGTACTGGATCAACGCTTACTGCCTTTTTTGTTGGTAAACTTAACAGCAGTTTATCAACATATGGCCGAGCCCTCGCATATTTTGCCGGCGGTGCCAATGACGCCGATAACAACGCCTCATTCGTACTGAGCAGCGACAATGCAACGACCGGCGTAGTTCTTTATCGTAACACGAATACCGCCGCCCGCGCATTCGGCACCGCCGCCCCCCATCGCTGTATCGCCACGGTAAAGTCTGACGGCGTGATGACCATCTATGTCGATGGCGTATCGACAACCGGGGCAACCCTGTTGGCGGCCTTTGGTGCTTCAGGAACTCTAGCCATTGGTCTGGCGGCATTTGCATCAACCTCGGGGTGGGATGGCAGCCTATCCGAAGTTGGTATCGCTACCGGGTATTCTGATGCGACCGCGGTTGGTCAATTGGATTCATATCTCCAAACCAAATGGGGACTGTGACCGATCATGGATTGCGTGCGGGCGATATACAAGTTTGATCGATAGATATCTGTCCTGCGGGACATTTTGGCCAACCGAGTGGCCACGGGTTCATCACCGTGAACGTGGCACCAGCCAGCAATAGAAAAAACAAAAACAACAGTTCCAATGGTTTCATCCGAGCCACATCCCGAAAGGCCCGGCAGCCTAGCACCTCGTCCACAAAGCGAGCAAGATATGATCTGGAATTACTGATGGGCTACATCTTCAATCCCAGCAGCTCGGTTGCGAACTCACCAAAATTTATCTTATCAATGTGGGTGCAGATACCAGCGGGAGTTACTGGTATTATCCCACTTCTGGAGTTTGGAAAGAGCGATACCAAAAGCTGCTATCGGGTGAGCAAGTTCAATCTGGAAGTAGCAGGAGATGGTTCAAACCCGACATTGAATGTAAGCTTGCGCGGTGTCGGCGACTCCGGGTCCATCGCAAGTTCTATTGTTGGCGACGGTAATAATCCATTCTCCACATTTCAACCATCGCAAACATTTTCCACGGGTGTTATTGGCGAGGGAAACCACTATTGGATGGTTGCTGCTGGTTTGGCTTTTCAGCCAGTCATGGAATCTTTCTTAAGCACTGGCGTTGGCGTTAATGCCTATAACTGGATGCATATTTATTATTCGGTCGATGCTTCGATAGCAACCGAGTTCACTGGTTTTGCCACGGCATCAAGTGCCCCGAATGTTTCGTGCGTGGTCAATTCTATTGCGCAGGAATCACCCGGAGATAATTTGGATTTAACCCATCTGGAGCCCAACGAAACAATAACAAGGGCAAACTCTGGAGCCATTGCGGACAATAGCGTACTGCAAGCCAATAGCACAACGTTTGCCATTGGCATTACCAAGACTTGGAATGCGGGAACTGTTGCTGATGATGGCTCCGGGACAGCGGGTCCGGCTACCCATGATTTCGCAGCCGGCCACATCAGCATAGCTGGATTTTCCATCGAGATAAACGGCTCGCCATTTGGTCTACCCGGTACCAATTCTGTGCCATCACTCAATAAGAAAGTGCGCTACGCCGACGTGCAAATGTGGTTCGGGCAATATGCTGATGGGGCGACTGCATATGCCAAGTTCGTTACCATCGCTGGTGGTTTTGGAACGCCGGCGAATTCGTCTATTGCCGCGGCTTTCTTTGGGGAGCCGCATTTCAGTTTCCGCGGTCCGGCATCAAGTATAGCGACCAATCTCGGGACTGGCGGAGCCTTCACCAAGACGGGGACTGTTACCGATTCCGCGCTACCGCCAGTTAGGTTTGCGGTCTAATCCGAAAGACAATCTCACATGACCAAGCTCAAAGCCGCGCCTGCGGTGGTTTCCGCATGGATGGACGAGGATGAAGACAACCTGATTATCGCTTGCTTCGTGGCGTTCTGGGTTGGGTTTGCCTCGGTGTATGCGCCATGACCGCAGCAACTTACGATGCAGCAATGATCCGCGTGTTTGCGGACGAGGGCGGATACACAAACGATCCAAAGGACCCAGGTGGTGCCACGAACTGGGGTATCACGATATTTGACGCTCGCAAGTATTGGAAAGCAAACGCCACGCCTGCCGATGTTAAGGCAATGCCAAAGGATGTGGCGAGCAAGATATATCGAGCGCACTACGCCAACCCAATGAGGTACGACGATCTCCCTGCCGGCTTCGACTACTCGGTTCTGGACGCTGCAATAAACTCAGGCGTAGGCCGCGCTCCTGTTTGGGCAGGGAAGGCGCTGGGTATTCCTGTCAAGTCGATCAACGACGTTGTAGCGCCTGCCAACGCCGCGCCTGACAAGGTTGCGATCATTCAGAAGTATTGGGCTGTCCGTCTCGCGTTCCTTCATGGGCTAGGGACATGGAGCCATTTCGGCGGGGGATGGGGTAGGCGGTGTGCGCAAGGCGAAGCTGCGGCGGTTCGCATGTGGCTATCCGTTGGTGCGAAGCTATCCAGCGCCGATCAAAAAACGCAAATGAACAAGGAGGCCACCAAGGCCAAGGCCAAATCAAAGCAGGCGAGTAAAGCGGGAGCGGCGACGGGAGCTGGTACGGGAGCCGCTGGCGGGACGGTTGCAACCAATCCAACGGTAGACGCCGCTCATTTCTCCCTTGGTGGGAAGATCGCTCTTGGCATCCTGATCGCTGTTGGTATTGCGGTCGCGGTCTACTTCATTCGCAAGGCGATCATCGATAACCAGCGTGCAGAAGCTTACGCAGCCGCATGACCGTCTGGGGTGCCGTCACACGGTCCGCGCCGTACATCGCTGGAATTAGTGCTGTACTCCTGATCCTGCTGATATTTATCGCGGTGAAGCCATGACCGATCTGACCTTCCCCGGCTATCGCTCGTTTGAGGCCGGGCCTGACGATCAATACCGTGCAAAATGGCAGGCAGTGCGCGCTACGTTCGGAACAGCATCGTTGCAGCTTACCGTTGAACCTTTGAATTTTCCTGCAATCGTAAACCTGAACGGCAACATCAATGGCCTAGTTCGTTACACGCCGGAAGCGTCTGGACAGGATCAGTGGCAGTCACCGTCGGACACTATATCACTTCGCACTGGCGATTGCGAGGATTACGCCATTCTCAAATATGCGACGCTGCTGAAATCTGGACTGGCAGAAGATAGCCTTCGCATTGTCATTGGTGAAATCAAATCCATCGCCGGCAACCAGCCTCATGCGTGGTGCGCGGCGTATCTCGACGGCGCGTGGCGAGCGATGGATCAAAAATTCGACCAACTAATAAAGGTTGCAGACTACATCAACTGGCTTCCGTTAGCAGCGATGCACGGCGAAACCGTGGTGCTGTATGCGCCGGGGGAGACGTTCACGATAGCAGATCGTTTGAGGGATGTTGCGTGACCGTCATGCAGCGCATCAAGCGTATCCGCTGCTGGTTTCGGTATTATCACATTCACGATCCCGGCGGCGTATATAAATTCCGCTATGACGTTTCTGGCATGTGCTGGGACTGCGGGAAAGTTGGAAGCGGTAAAAAGGAGGAAGACGGCGAATGACATTATTGCTGATTGTTCTTTTCATCATTGCGATTATTGTCTTGTACGCAGTCTGGGTCCGGACGTGGCTTAAATCCAAATCATGGACGCAAGGTTTCTTTGCCGCCATCGAACCGATTGAGATTTTCCTTTATTCCAAATCGGAAACGATCCTGTTCGCGCGGCTCAAGGTCGTCGTCGGCCTGCTGTTGTCGGCACTGACCTCGCTAGGTGAAATCAACCTGACGCCGCTCATGCCGTTCGTTCCCGACAAATACCAGTTCTATGTTAATGCCGCAGTCAATCTATTGCCGCTGGCGATTTCAGTTGTTGGAGTGCTCGACGAGAAACTCCGAAACGGCACCACCAAGCCGATTGAGTTGGTGGCTGTGCCTGACAAGGTAGTTGCTGAAACGCCCAAGCTGGCAGAGGCCGTAGCTATGGCTGATGCGACTAAGGTTGAAGCGGTGGCGGCGGTTCAAGAAGCGAAGGCGGCATAGCATGTTTGCTTTTGCATCTATGATCTTCTCATTTCTAGGCGGCCCGGTAGCCAAGGCGCTCGTTGGTGCTTATCAGGCACACCTCACGGCAACGACAACAGATCATGCGACCGCAGCCGATTTGGCCGGCAAAGAAATCGCCGCAGAGACGGCAGAGACCAACGCCATCACGCAATATCGCATTGCTGAAATCGGACATTGGTATGAGCCAGATAAATTGATGGGCTACACGGTAGCGATCTATTTTGCCAAGCTGCTGATCTGGGACAAGTGCTTTGGTCTCGGCGTTACCGATCCATTGCTAGGATGGTCTGGGACAGTGGCAACCGCCATCGTCGGCTTTTACTTCACCAAAAGAGGATTTGAAAACGTGGCGCGGATACTCAAGCGATGAGCCGCAGAACAACACCAGTGCGCCGACGCAGCCGCGCCAGTCACACAATCCAGCCCGGTTTTACCATAGGAAGCCTGACCAACCTGTTCGCTATTCCAATAGTGACCGGCGTTATCGTGATGTCAGGTTTCTACTACGTCACCAACGATAAGCTTGGCCGATACGGTGCCGACATCTCCAGGATCAACGACAAGATAGAAATCAGCAACAAATCCGTTCTGGACAAGACGGCAGAGGACGCTGCGGCGCGAGCAAAGATCAGGGACGAGTTCATATCGGCGCAGATGAAAACCGCTGATGGCATCGGAAAGCTAGACACCCGGCTTGCCGTCGCGGAGGCAAACCAGAAGATCGCCAACGAGCAACTGACGAAGATTAGCGATTCATTGCAGAAGATTGTAGCGTTCCCACCACCTAGAAATCGTTAACAACGATGCGAAGATATCTGGAGGGCCGGTTGTTCGAATGGGTAGCGGCCGTCTGCATGATTTTCATTGCTACACAGATATTCATCTGGCCGGATACGATCTTGGGCGCCGATTCATTTACGCTATTGCTTCATTTTATACCTGGGTTCTATATCGCTATATTCCTGTTGTTGTTTGGCATTGCCCGTTTCTTCTCCCTGATAGCCAATGGGCGTTCTAAGGTTTATGGGCCTAGAATCCGCGCCTATGGTGCGGCTGCCGGTTCCGTTCTGTGGGCTCAATTTGCATTGTCTCTTGTCGATACGATTGCAATTCATCCGTCGCCAAACATCCCGATATGGACATCGTTCGCTTTAGCGGAGATTTACACCTGCTATCGGGCTGCTTCTGATGAAATCAGCAATGCAAGAAACTAGCGATGCATGGAAGTATCTTGCGCACTATCCGATAGTGGAGGCCATTTTGGCAATCTTCACGCTGGTAGCCGCAGGTGCTGCAATTTTTCGCGGTGGCTGGGACAAAAAAACCGGAGCAGGGCAGCACTCCCATGAAGGCTCCAGTGGGTGGAATCAATACACAGTCCATGACGCGCTGGAAATCCTTCGCGAGATCGGCGAGCAGAACCGGGAGCGGGATCGCATCCTCAACCGGATCGAAGACATGATGAAGGCGACCGGCAAAGCCCAATGGGAAGCCGTTCAATCTCTGAAAAAAATAGAAGAAACAGTTTCAGAAAAACTTCATCAAGAGAAACTTCAAACCATGTGGCTTGAGGATATCAGAAATAACCAGGTGATGCGTGGCGAGGGTTCGGTCGGAATACCACGTCGCAAATAGCGGGGCACTTGCCCCTTGGGGGTAAGGATGACCGTTAAACCGCAGATAATGGCAGGGGGTAAACCGGACCCAGACCCTACCGTAATGACGACGGCGCAACTGGAAAAAGCTATCATCAACTCCGAAGCGCTCATGGAAGCCCGCTTCAATGCGGTTATAACTCGCATGGATGCGATGGACAAGGCCGTCACCATCGTTCACGAGGATTTCGTTCGCGTCCCGACGCTGCTCGATCGGGCCATACAGAACATCCGGGAGCTGGTTGAGGAAAGGATCGCCGGAAAGACCGCGCTGCTTGAGGAAAAGATCACGAGCCTCGGCAACGTGACGACACAGCAATTCATCAGCATTGCCGACAAGTTTGCAGAAAAAGACAAGGCCGTGGCCGTTGGCCTGGAAACCCAGTCAAAATTTGCCGCCGCGGTTCAAGAGAGCAACACCGCAGCCACGGCGAAGATGGAGAGCAATTTTTCCGAATTGCTGAAACAGGGACGGGAACTACTGGCGGAAACTCGCAAGAATACCGAATCTCAGATGGCCAATATCAATTCTCGTCTGGACAGGGGCGAGGGCCAGTCCAAGGGCGCAAGGGATTTCTGGGGCTACGTTGTAGGGGCTGGCGGCCTTCTGGTCGGGCTAAGCGTATTGTTCTCGCATTGGCGCTGACGTGCAGTTCAAGGCCCTCTGCATGGCCGCCGTTTCATTTGACGGTTACGCCATGTCTCTATTGAAGCCGGAGCCTCCCGGTAGGCATCGTGCAGAGCATGTCACGCTAGAGCTTATGAGAGAACGCGGCCTGTTCGTGGCTGGCAAAATCTATCGCATCACGATTGAAGAAGAAGGAGACTAAAAAAATGTCATGCTTTTCACTCGCATGGATCATGCAACTATGCATCTACATTGCTTTGATTTCATCCTGCACCAAGGCCCGTGCGGATACTCCCAAACTGCCTGTAGGCGTCACCTGCGAGATTGTACGGGCCAAGGTGGCAGAGCATGGGAAGATCGTTGCTTACGCATGGGCGACTTTGCAAGGCTATTCCAGACGGGAGATAAAAGAGGCGCGGAAATGTTTGAAGTGATTGCCGAGAGGCGATAGCCGGCTTCCTCCCCCGGCTAGTTTAGACTTGGGCCGCTGGCAGAAATGCTGGCGGCTTATTTTTGTTGGCCCGCACTTTGGCCAGGAGCGGGGGACTGGGGCGGGTCATCGTAGCGGCCTTCAAGGATCGCGAGCGCAGCATTGTGGGCCTCCACAAATGCCGCCTTGGCCGCCGGCTCCCTCTCCGCGCTGGCGTTACGTCTCAGCCATTGACGCACACCCCATGCCCGCTCAACTTCAATTGCTGCCCGGCTGAGAAGTCGGAAAGCGCAATATTTATCATGCTCTGCCGGATTGCTGCTGTGCTCCGCGACATTGCAGGTACAATCGTCCCTGCCGTTCGCAAGCTTCATTGCGTCGATAAATTCCTGGTGGGTCATTTTTCCTCGCTGTCTCGATCTTCGCTTACGACCGGGCGCCCCTGAGAATATACGCAAGCTCTTCCGCTGCCCGGTCTAAATAATAGCAGCGCTCCACGCACTTTTCTGCGAGTTGAATAAGCCAATCGTCCGCTTCCTCCAGTCGAATGCCGACCATCTGAATAACCATCCGCGCGTTCCAGCTCATGGCTTCAGCCCCTGCTCAGGTGCGACAGGCCCGCTTGGCGATTTGCTCAAGCTTATAGGCCAAACGGAATGCTGCGTCTGCGTGGCGTGCTCTGCCATCCATATCGTCCTCGTCGGGGCGCGTCACCCGAAGGTGCTCGACGGCCGATTGTAGCGTTCCGATATCTTCGTCGCTCAGTTCGAGCATTGGCATGGTCTATTCCTCGGTCACGACCCGGCGGCGGTGTACCGGCTTTAGTTGGCACAATCTCAATGTCATCAACCTCGGAAAATTCACCTTCGTTATCCTTGAGCCATTTACGCATGGCCTTATCAGCTTCGCGCCTGTCGGTGAAGTATTCAAAGCCGGCGCTATTGCCGCCCTCAGTGCTCCGGCTGACCCGATAAAATTTCATTTCACGTCCTCCGGTTTCATCTTCATCTTGACGCAAAGGCGCAATAGCTTCGCCACCGGCTCAGGCACGGGATATTCGCCCAGAGCGTAGCCCTGAGAGGTTCTTCGCCCGATTCCGAGCCAATCCCCGGCCCTCTCTTGCGAGAGGGCTAGGGCCTTGATGGCGGCTTTGTATTGGTTCGGTGTCATTAGGACCACGCGGCGACTAGATTTTGTGCGGCTTTCTCGGGGCAAATGCCTTCTTCGTAAGTTCCCTTCGCATCGCCATACCCGCATTGCTGGCCGGGGTGCAGTTTGGAAAGTTCATCGTTAAGTAGTTTCCACCATTCCATGAACTCGGTGTTGGCTTTTGTCCTTCTCAATTGGGTCATTTGCTGTCTCCGTTTCTGATAGACACAACATACGCTAATACCGCGTATACGCAAGTCCCGCGTAATCACGAAATGTTACAAGGTGGTGGCTTGCGCTCCCTACTGATTACCGGCGAATAGGTCTGCCGTCTTGTCGCATCGGATCGGCTTCGTCGGGTCGGTCGTGAATGCGGTGCAACGCGACCCGCGTTCATCCGTGATCCATTCCTTTTGCTGCTCTCCCCGCAATGAGCCCGCCAGGATTTGACAGCCCAAAGCGCCGTCACCCTCATAGCCGGTCGCGCGAAATGCGGCATCGTGGCTACAGTGGGCGCAGAAATGCTCAAAGAAGCCTTCGCCCTCGCTGCCGTTGCTCGGCATGTATGGTTCGCTCACCTCTGCCCTCCCACTTCCTCGGTGGGGGCGGGCCATCGCGCGATGAACGTGTCCATCATTGGTTTGTTGGCGAACCCGAACCACGTCCAGCCGTAAACGGTTGCGTTGCCTTGTAACCACAAGCCCGGCTTCTTGTGGATCGGTGAAGCCTGATCCCCGAACGTGTCATAGCACCATTGCAGCATCTCGCGCTTACGCCCCTCGTCGAAATTGCCTGTGTAAGCATCGACCATCCAAGGGAAGCCATCCCAGACCTCGCGCATTAGCGCCGCGCGTTCGTCGTCCTCGTAGTTAAAGGCGACCATCCGTTCGTAAAGCGCAGTCGTCATTGGCTCACCGTTCCTGTGCTTGGGGTGCTGGGAAGTGTTCGGCGCAATAGGGGCCCGATGACTTTCCGCCAGTGTCGCAGCTCCAATATCGATGCGTAAAGCGCCGCCAACAGACGAGGCAGCCGCAATCCGCAGCCGTGCCGGTAGTCGGCATCTGCTGGCCCTGTGTCAGCCCGTTTGAATATCCTGGAACCATCACAACTCCTCTGCATCGACCGTTTAGTCGCAATAGTCGGCGAATGATCGATAGACCATGGTCCCGCCAGCCATCCATCGTGCGGGCGGCGGCCCGTCGCCTAACCAGCGATATTGGGGCTCATATTCCTGGGCGACGTACTCAAAGACGCATCGCCCACCTGTGCGGCCATGCTTACAGGCGTCGTCGCCGGCACAGCCCTTCTCGGAACAGTATCGCTCGATTGCCATCTTTCACTCCTTCAAAAGGCTCGCTAGATCGACGGTATCCATTCAATCGCGGCTACCTGCCCCGAACTGTCGAGATATAAGTAGCACCAGCACCAGTCTATGAACGTCGTGCTGGTTGACGGTCGTTGCCTCAGAAACGGGCCCACGCATTTCATCTTCTCGTCCTCCTGCCGCCCTGTGCGGCTCGCTACGGTACGTCTCGCTGACCCAGACCTTTATTTACAACGGGTTCGCTATCATTCATTGAGATTGGCCCCAAAATAGCTGCTCTCAAGCAGTTGGTTTTCCTAATTAAATTCCAGTCTGTTTTTGCCGTCAGTCATAATGCAGCGATTCGTCAGTCATCGGTTCCCGGTTCATTCGGTTTTTGGTTTGTTCCGCTTTTCAATTCGCATCGTCATGACGGTCGCAGTCGCCTCGGCCGCCTGCCGGTCGTACTTCTGGGTCATGGCGATGTCGCTGTGCGTCGCCGCGTGGCGGATTAGCGTAAGCGGGGCGCCAGCCCGGACGGCCTCCGAGATCGCGCCGGCTCGGCTATCCATGTTGAATACGTTCCTCGGAATGCCCGCCACGTTGGCGACCTTGCGCCACTTCCGCCGGAACTCGCTATCGTTGTAGGGCCAGTTCGTGAGCCGGTTTTTGACGATCGGACCCGTGGTCGGGAACATATCCCGCCTGAGCATGGCCGGACTTACCCCAGCCATCAGGGCTAGTTCTTCAAGCACCATCGGGGCCAGCATCAGGTTGACCTCGATTTCCTTCTGACGCTTGCTCGTGACGTGTTTCAAGACGAAATTGGCATCGACCTCAGACCAGCGAAGCCCGCGAAGCCATTTCTGCTTTCGCCAGGTGATGTCCGAAGTCCCAGGTTCCGAGATCGGCACCCACTCCCCGATTACATCCTTCTGGCGCAACGTCAGTTCAAATTGCAGGGCTTGGGCGAGCGCCATGCAGGGCCAGTCAAAGTGCTCCCGTGCCGTCACACGGATCGCCGTTGCCCACTCTGCCGTGATGCTCTGGGTACGGGGCGGCGAGTGCTCGATTTCCATCGCGTCGCTGCTCATAAGCGCGCACAGCCGCTCGCACTCGGGATCTTCAAGGATCGCGAAGCCAAAGCTGAACATGACGCGAAGCAACCCCCTGACGGATTGCCACGTCGCCAGCATCCGGCCGCCATCGCTCCATTCAGCGCACCATGCGAGAAGCGTGCGGCCCTTGATGTCCCGTAGCTCCTCGGGGCCGTGCCGCACCGCGATCCGCCGCAGCATCGTGTCGTGGTTTCGGCGGGTCGAATATCGTTTCTTGTGATATCTCGAATGTGGATCGGTCTGATAGCAATTGACCAGGGACCGGATCGTGCCATCGAACACGTTGATGGCGACCGGAATTCCGCCGCGGCTGAATAGAAGCATTTCGGTTTGCAGGCGCTGACAGCTATCCGAAATGTAGGCCGCCTCGGTCTCTGTCGGCTGTTCGCCGGTCCATAGGCGCTGGCTCTTGGGCGCGAAGCCCTTATTGACCAGATCGGTGCGGGCCTGCCAGCGGGCTTCCCAGCCCTTCTGATATGGGCGCCAGATCAGCCCAGGTGCGTTTTCAACCTTTGGGTGGATGCGGCTCATGATCGTTGTCTCCGCTGCGGGAGATCAAGATTAGACCCATAATACCGATCCAAATAGGCTTTTACGTCCGGCCAGTACCTTCTATCCCCCCAAAGTTTCTGCTTCTTGGGGAAGCCGCCTTTCGTTTCCAGCATGCGGATTGCCTCTCGTGCTATCTTTTCCGGCGCGCCCATGCGGCGGATCAGCTCGGAGTCCAGGACCCAAAGCTTATCCTTCTCGCGTTCAAGTGTTTCAGGGGCGGGCGTGCTCACGAGATTATTCTGCTCCCGGCTTGTTGGTTTGTGAATGACTGATTTTGTTGAGCGATTCGGTGCTTCCCGGCACCCCCGCTGCGACCGCGACAGGGCGGGGATACACATGGCCGTTTTGCGTGGACAATGCCCATTGCCCGCACCAATCATATTTTGCGGTGTAGGGCCAAAGATTGTCGCCGTAGGAATTACCCGACCCGTCGAGCGCAACCTGATAGATGGGGCGCGGCGGAAAGAAGTGGCATTTCCCGTTGTCGGGATAATCCGGCATCCGTTCCCAAAATATGCAGCTCTCGCAAGTATTGCTCATGGCGTCTTGCGCTCCCCAGCAGAGAGCGGACGATTGCGCCCGATGAAAAACGGTACGTCCCAAGGCGCGATCGGTACATCGTAGCCGGTCATCTGAGGATGCTTGGGGTGTTTGTCGGCATTGACGCCGATGCAGTGAAGCGCCTTGCCTTCCTGGTCGGCAAGTCTGACTACCGTGTACCAGCGCTTGCGTAGGCTCTCAGGCAGCTTCGCCAGTTGGCCCCACCCTGCCACGACGCAATCCGCCTCGCACATCATCTCGCGCAGGTGTGCGTCGTTGTCTGGCCCGATAGGATCATGTTGCTCGCGCAGTTTGTTCACATCGGTTGCCCGGAATGCAAACTTATTGCCGACCAAAATCCGACCATACCCGGCTCTCTTGGCGAATCCGATGCACTTCTTGATGGTTTGATCGTCCTCAACGGCATCGGCGGTTGATGGATTGACCATGACGAACATCAATGTTGAATAGCCATACCACCGGCGCTCCAGCCGATAGCGATAAAGCGTGCAATCGGAAATAACCGCGCTCATGTCTCACGCTCCGCTGGTTGGTGTGAAATATTGGTCATATTAAACCCCGCCGAATGACTTCGTGGCGTAGCGCCGCATCAGAGCATTCGCTTAGCGATGCCTCGCGCGTTGGTTCGTGCATGGCCGCGGTTAGCTCCCGCTCAACTGCGTTCACCTTTTCATCCGCAAACGCTGCGAACAGTTTCTTTTGGGCTCTCTCAAGCGCGCGCATGGCCTGCACCACCTCACGAGCAGCATTGAGCTGGCGTGTTTCACGAGGGACGGGGTTGTCGTTCGGGTTGCTCATGCGCTTCCCCGATCTGCCGAAGGGAGCGCGCGGGCATATCCCAAGGCTTCGGCCCGCGCTTTCTTTTCTTCCGCCTCTTCAAGCCGCAGAATCTCAGCGGCGTGTCGGCAAATCTCGCTGTATGGCGTCTGCGGCGTGCAGAAAACGAAAACTTCCTTCCCGTCGATCTTTACAAGGCGGCCGAACATCAAGAGCCTCCCCGCTCGGTGGAGGAATGCGCGGATCCGTCAGGCTCCAAAATAAAGCAGGCAATGTGTCGGCCGGTGCCCTTTCCTGCGGATCCATCCTCAGTTGCGAGCCAGCGAACGTCGCCAAGGTTTCGGATCCGGGAGTGCTCTCCGAAGATCGCCTTGACGAGCATCAACACCCATTTATCGAGCGGGTAGACCATCACCACGCGCTTGCCCTTGGCGTGCTCCGCGATGGCCTTCCGCACCCAGGCCGTCATGCCCTTCTTTTTGCCCTGATGAACAATCGATCCGAACGGCGGGTTGACGTAGTTCGATTTGCCCCACTCGCATGTGAGACCATCGAAACCCTCAGGCAGCGGGTGCGGGCATGGATCGAACGTGAAGCGGAATTGTGCATCCAGCTCGGCGTACAGGCCGGGCGGCGTCAGCCAATAATGTTTCCCGTCGTCACCGTTGCCGACGTGGAATTTATTCTCGGCTGGCGCCAGGAGGGATTGGTGGGGTGTTTCACTCACGGATCCGCGCCTTTCCCACAAGAGCTAAAGCCTCACGGGCGCAGCGTTCGTATTCTGCGATCCGCATTCGCAGCCATGCTTCTTCGGGACTGTTCATCGCAGGCGGCTGGCTAAGCATCCCGCAACCATAAACCGCGATGTTTTCCAGCGCCTTCTTGGCGTCGTACAGGTCAAGGTGAGCGCGGATCATTTGCTCTTTGTAGCTGTCGCGGTTAGCCTCGGCTTGATCCAAGCGGGTCTGTGTCATCGCACAAATTGAAATCTCTCTTTCGAGAGAGTGCAGCGCATAAGCCAGCTCAGCCCTGGTCTTGGCCAATTCGCTTTCGTCGTTGCCCATGACGTAATCGACGACCTCTTGAAAATGCTCAGCCATGGGGTGTTTCGCCTTCTTGGGGAGAGCGGGCAGGCCGGATCGCCGCCAGAATATCTTTCGGCAGATCATTGATTGCGATGGCTAATTCGTCAGGTGCCTTGCTTGGGTCGCCCCATCCGTCGCGAGCCTGGCCGGAGATGGATATTGCTTCATCCCGCGTGTACCAGCCGGCGCCTCGAATATCGGTCGTATAGCCCCGGCTCTCAGGCCGCCACCAAGCACGATGTTGATTAGACCAAACCAAATAGGGCTCGCTCATGTCCGTTGCTTTCGTTCTGGGGCGGCGCTGTTTTGGTGTTGGGAAGGGCGGTCATCCGCTAAATAATCTTCGGCGGCCTGTTGGATTTGCAATGCCAATTCGTGGCAGCGTTCCTTGAACAGGGCCGGATTGCCGAAGCATGGATCGTCTTGCAGAAAATGCGCCGCCAGATAGTAAGACTGCGAATCGTATGTTTTTACGGTCATTGCTGCCCCCGATCTTGGGAAGAAAACGTTGAACCCCATTGATCCGCCATCGCATCGGCAATGCCCGCCAGCGTTCGGCTGCGCTCTTTCCAGCGGTCGGGGCCGGGTGACGCGAAGTGAACCCGCGGGGTGCGACCCTCAACGATGTTAGTCGGCAACAGCTTCGGCAGGTTCTTGAGCCACAGGCAGGTTGCCTTGACTTCGCCGTGACCGAACATCCATGGCTGCACGATCTGATCCGGCCGGCGGATACGGGATGAAATGATGCTGATCGGGTTTTCCAGCGCAATGCGCTCGACAGGAGCATTCAGCAGCTTGCGGACGAATACCAAGGCCATCGCCTGCTCATGCTGTTTGTCCTTGAACCAGCGGGCGCCGCTGACCGCCAGATGGGTGCAGGGAGGATGGGCGATCATCAAATCCCATTCTTCGCCGCCCCTGAGCACGTCCAGCACGTCGCAATGCCAGTGGTGCGGGCTGTCATCCTCGGAAGGCAGTATGTCGCAGCTCCAGGCATCGTGCCCGCGAGCGCGGAAAGCCTTGCGCACAACCCCGGAAAATTCGCAGGCGATTAGGACTCTCACTGACCTTCCTCAATGTTTCCGGTGGGGTTTCGATGTGGCCGCGAGAGCGGCGTGTCTGCGCATAGCGCAAGGATGGCGTCGGCCTTTTGGAGTGCCGGTTCTTTTCTGCTTAGCGAATTAAATTCGGCATAACTGCCAACTGGCCAATCAAATGCACCTGGATCGATTATCCGCGCGATCTCTTCCCGTCGCGCCTCGAAGGAAGATTGGGGAAGCGCAGCGCAGTAGCGAAGCGCGGCGCAGGCAGCTTCAACTATTTCGCCGGTCGGGATTGGATACTTGACGTTATCCTTCACAACGTATTGCTGCTTCTCAAGGATGCTCGCATACGTCAGCATTGTTTCTGGCTTGGGCATCATCACAGCGCCTCACCGAGAATTTCACGCTTAAGGCATCCGAACTTGTTATCATCGCCGATGACCTCGCCATGAAGCGCGACGATCCACCAACGCGAGCCTTCCCACTTCGGAGGAATGAGCGTTGCGTGAAGCGTTCCTCTGGCGCAGAGGGAAAGCGGTCCCGGGGCCGTATGAATGATACCTGGCGCGGCGGGCTCGATCTTCCCACCGCCGTTTGAAGGGAGACCTTTCTCGCTCGATCGCCAAAAGGCGATCATCGCACCGGCTAACTTCACGGCTTCGAGCTTGGCTAGCTGTTCCCGAGGCCATTTAGCCGCGAAGTTAAGAATAGTGGCTTGCCAGTATTCGCCGGAGCCGTCGCCGTAGCCGTAGCCGTCGCCGTAGCCGGAGCCGTAGCCGTCGCCGGAGCCGGAGCCGTAGCCGTCGCCGTCGCCGTAGCCGTCGCCGCAC
>Ga0247664_1000058_pt1 | contig 31726 bp, 42 predicted proteins | sample CNK05_metaG_FD_182715 | JGI IMG/M metagenome (GOLD analysis project Ga0247664, IMG submission 182715) | Soil microbial communities from Purdue University Martell Research Forest, Indiana, United States - CNK05 | ecosystem: Environmental > Terrestrial > Soil > Temperate forest > Bulk soil...
GTGGCGGCGGCCTGAGAGTGCGCTGATGTCGCCGGTTATGCTCATCGTGTTGGTCCTGCTCATCGTGCTGCTCTTCGGCGGCTTCTACGGCTACCGCGGCGGCTACTACGGCGGGCCGTATTACGGCGGCGGGCTCGGCATCATCGGCATCGTGCTCGTCATCCTCATTATCCTCATCGTGCTTGGGCGCATCTGATGCCGCGCTGGCGTGTCGAGATGCTGCCAACGCACCCAGGCGCTGCGCCCCCGCTCGAGATCGTCGAGGCCGAGAGTGTCGCGTTCAGCGGTGGTGTCGTGGTGTTCATGGGCCTTGGTGTGATCGTGCGTGCTCTCGCGCCAGGCCAGTGGGCGCATCTGACGCTGCTCGAGGGCGACGACGAAGCCGTCGCGCAGGACCGCTACACCGCAGCCACGCAGGCGGCATCGTGACGCGCATCGAGCACATAGGCGACGCGACGCTGTATCTGGCCGACTGTCGCGAGGTGCTGCCGACGCTTTCGGAACTCGCAGCAATAGTCTGCGATCCACCATTCTTTACCCCAGCGGTGCACTATCAATCCCGCATCAGTTGGGGGCGCTCGTGGTCAGACCTGTCGGTGCTTGGGGAATACTTCTTCCAGTTTGCGGCAATGGCCAAGCGCGCTCTGGCGGAGGAGGGCCATCTGTTCGTCTTCTGCCATGACGAAAGCTATCCGGTGTTTTATCCCGGCGCCTACCGACTGTGGGACTTTACGAGCGCGCTGGTGTGGGACAAGACCCGCGTCGGGCTGGGTAAGATATTCAGGCACCAATATGAGATGATCCTGTGGGCATCGAATGCAGGAGCCTATGCAGCCTCTGACGGTAAGCTGCACAGCGACATTCTGCGTCATCCTCCGACATTTTCTGGCGACCGGGATCATCCCGTACAGAAACCGCCGGCGCTCATGGAAGAGTTGCTGACAGTTTGCACGCGGCCCGATGACGTTGTGGCTGACCTGTTCATGGGCAGCGGGACGACCGGAGAGGCTGCCGTGCGGCTCGGGCGTTCGTTCGTGGGTGTGGAGCAGGAGCCGCGCTACTTCGACATAGCGTGTCGCCGGATCGAGCAGGCGCAGCGGCAGCGCGATCTGTTCGTCCATGCGCCCGTGCCGGTGCATCCGGTGGAGACGGAGATCGCCGACCTGTTCAGCGTCGCGGCGGACTAAATCAACCAACAACACGGAGGCTTCACGTGCGACATCTCCTGCCCATGGCAGCGGCGCTGGCCGCCCTCGCCACGCCTGCCTATGCCACGCTGCAAATCGCCGCACAGTTCGGCGGCGGCTCGTTCTTCTGCGTCGATAACAACATCACATGCGACAGCAATCCGGCCACCGGCACCATGCAGCTCGCCAACCTGGTCATTGGCGGTGTCGCCGTTAATGGCAGTGTGCAGGCCAGCACGGGTGCATCGTCCGGCCCGGCGCTCACCGACATCCTCAACACCTCGTCGCTGTCGGTGACCAACAACAACGCTGGCGCGGTGAGTTATGACATCGCGATATCAGACACCGGTTTTACTGCGCCTGTCAGCACTTTCTCCACGGCGCTATCCGGTGTGTGGCAGTCTGCGGCAGGCAGCAGCATCACTGCCAGTTTCTACAATGACGTCACGAACCAGCAGGGCGCCGACACGCCCACCGACCATCCGGGTGTGGTCGTGGACACTTTCTCGCAGAACGTGACGCAGGTGGCCGACAGCTTCAGCCAGAACAACAGCGGGGCGTTCGTCGCCACCGCGCCGTTCAGCATGACGCTGTTCAGCACCGGCACGCTGTCGGCGGGTGCCGTGCTGCTCAACCGCGGGCAGACGGAGCTGCTCAGCGTGACGGTGCCGGAGCCGGCTTCGCTGGCGCTGCTGGGGCTCGGGATCCTCGGGATTGGCCTGGCGCGGCGTTTTCAGACGTAGGAAGTGGCGATCAAACGACCGTTTGATCCAGCCAAAGCAACTGAAAGCGCCGGTAAACGGCCGTCCATGAGCGAGCGGCGCACAATGCGGATGCAGGGCGTCATCGAGGGTTGAGCGCTACCGGCGAGGTATTGGCGGCTCCGCCGGCCCTCTACTCGCGCACCGGGAAACGCCCTCCCGCTCACTCATGGCTGGCTGGCCGCCAGAAACCGGGTGCAGCCGTCCGCACCTAGTTGCTTACCACGCCTGACGCAGGAGTGCCTTGATTGGTCGCCACAATCACCGAAACCCGCGAGCAACGTCTGGAGACGGCCCTGAAGACGCTATTGCTATGGCGCGCGGCGGTGAACCATGACCCGCACGCTCTGGTCGATGTCTGTGATCCAGAGGGTGTCGCGCTATCGCTGTTCAACGGCCCGGCGTGGGACGCGGCCGAGATGGCACTGGGTGAAACACGAGTGCCTTAATCGGCGATCCGGCCACGCAGCCTCGCCGCCAACCGCTCTAGCAGCGCCGCCAACTCCGCTGCGTCCAGGGCATCCTCACCCTCGATCTTGCGGGTGTCGTAGCCCTCCCGGTCCGTCATCCACTGTTCCACCAACTCGGCCAGCGGCACAGTCAGCGGCATCTCGTGCTCGAACAACCCCATGATGATCGTGCCGTCAGTCTCGATGTTGGCCATCGTCTGCTCGGCCACCATCCGCAGCACCACCTTCGCCACGGCCACCGGGCGAGGGTCATCGCCCCAGGCCCATCGCTCCAGGTCCGACGCGATCTGCTCGTCCGTGACGTTGAAGCTCACGCCCCATTCATTCCGCATAGCCGGTTAACCTCACACACCCACCCATGAAGCTCGAAGTCCCGTTCAGCCCGCGCGAGTGGCAAATTCCTTTAATTGATGATCCCGCCCAGCGCATCGTGGCCGTGGTGCATCGCCGTGCCGGCAAGAGCACCGCCCTGATGTGGCGCGGGCTGCGCAAGGGCATCCTCGACAAGCGGCCAGGCGCCCGTGTGGTGCATCTGCTGCCCTACGGCGTGCAGTGGCAGCGCACCGGCCTCTGGGACCAGTTGGTCAAGGCCGCAGAGTCCATCCCGGACGCCCAGGTCCGGCGCTCCGAGATGGCGATCCGGCTGCCGAGTGGATGCGTCTATCAATGCGGCGGCTGCGATAACCCGGACGTGTGGCGCGGTGGCGGCGCCATCGAGATCATCGTGGATGAGTATGACGACACCTCGCCTGGCTTGATGCTCGTCATCGAGCCGATGCTGTCCAACACCGAGGGCGTGCTGATCCGGTCTGGCACACCGAAGGGCCGCGGCTTGCTGCAGGAGGCATACGACCGGGCACGCACCACGCCTGGCTACAGCTCGTATCTGCTCGACTACACCAAGACCGGCGCGCTGTCCGCGAGCGCCATCGAGACGCTCAGGCGCGAGCTCAGCGAGGAGGAGTTCCAGCAGGAACTGTGCTGTAGCTTCGAGTCTCCCAACTCGGGCAGCTACTACGGCAAGCTGATGCAGGCAGCCGAAGCGGAAGGCCGCATCACCTCGGTGCCCTACGATCCAGAGCTGCCGGTGTGGACCGCTTGGGATTTAGGTATTTCGGACTCGACCGCCATCTGGTTCGCGCAGGTGACGTGGACCGGCCAGTGGCGCTTCATCGACTACATCGAGGACTCGGGCGCTGGATTGACGCATTACACCGACCAGATACGCGCCAAGCCCTACCGCAATTACGCGATGCACCTACTGCCGCACGACGCCGCAGTGAAGGAGTTGGGCAGCGGCATGTCACGGACGGAGGTGCTGACGAGCCTCGGGCTGCAGCCGTGGCGCATCGTCCGACAGCACTCGGTGGCCGATGGGATAAACGCCGTCAGGATGGTGCTGCCCAAGGCGTGGTTCGATGCGGAGAAGTGCGCGCGCGGTATCAATGCGTTGCGGCACTATCGGCGCGAATGGAACGAGGCCGGGCAGACGTGGCGGTCGTCGCCCGTGCATGACCACGCATCGCATGGTGCAGACAGTTGTAGATACATGGCGCTTGGCGTGCGTGAGATGCAGCCGCCGCGCGTTGTGCAGGATACCGCTGATAGCTGGGAACGAGCGTGGCGTGCGCAGTCGCAGCGGGAGCGCGCCGCAGCCTGGCGCGTGGCATGATAGACCTGCCGGGCCGGGGGCCTCTCCCGAGGCTGTAACCAAGCGTGTGGTCACCGAGCGCTCCGGTTCGCCGGTTCGGTGACAGGAACCCACAGCGATTGATCCGATGAGCGTAACACTCGCAGCACCGCAGGAGCGCTACGGGGCCAACCGCCTCGCAGGCGACATCGGGCCGGGCAGCAATGACCCGGCAGCGCTCGTTGACGTGTATCCCGGAGATATCGACGAACTGCACACGCGCCTCGTGCAGTGGTTCGAGGATGCCGAGTATGCCTCACGCGAAGAACGCGAGGACGCCAACAAGGCAAGAAGCTATTATGACGGTTTCCAATGGACCAAGGCCGAGCAGGATGCGCTCGCCAAGCGCGGCCAGCCGGAAATTACCATCAACAAGATCCACAGCAAGGTCTCGCTGCTGTGCGGCCTGGAGCGCAAGGCGCGCACGGATCCCAAGGCATTTCCGCGCACACCGCAGGAGGAAGACCGCGCCGACGCCGCCACACAGGCACTGAGGTTCATCGCCGACAACAACGACTATTCCATCAGCCGCAGCGTCGTGTTCGAGGAGATGCTGGTGGAGGGCTACTCCGGCGTGGAACTGCGGCTGGAGGACGACGGCCGCGGCGGCGCCGATATCCGCATCGAGCATGTGCCGTGGGACCGGCTGTTCTACGATCCGCACTCGCGCCGTCCTGACTTCTCCGATGCACGCTATGTCGGCGTCGTGGTCTGGATGGACCGCGAGCAGGTCACCGAGATGTATCCAGATGCTGACGACGTGATCGAGGCGTCGTTCGGCACCGGCAGTGGTGTCTCATTCGGTAGCTACAACGACCGACCGGAGAACGCGGTGTGGTCGGACAACCGGCGCACCCGCGTGCGCGTTGTGCAGTGCCACTGGGTGAGCAACGGGACGTGGTGGCAGGCGACATACAGCAAGAGCGGCATGCTGACCGACCCGGTGGCCTCGCCGTTCAAGGACCGCCGCGGCAAGTCGGCATGCTCGTTGCTGCTTCAGTCGGCCTACATCGACCGCGAGAATCGCCGCTATGGCATGGTCAAGAACTTGTTGTCGCTGCAGGACGAGATCAACAAGCGGCGCAGCAAGGCGCTGCACCTGCTCTCCGTGCATCAGACGATTGCCGAGAAGGGCGCGGTGAAGGACGTGGACGCGGCGCGGCAGGAATTGGCGCGGCCTGACGGTTATCTCGAGGTCAACGCCGGCATGCGGTTCGAGGTGTTGCCCGGTGGCGAACTGGCAGCCGGACAGTTCCAACTATTGCAGCACGCGACGGCCGAGATGCAGTTGTCCGGGCCGAATGCGGCGATGTCCGGCACTGACAGCCGCGAGCTGTCCGGGCGCGCGATCCTGGCACAGCAGGCGGGCGGGGCGACGCAGAACGAGCCGCTGGCCGACAGCCTGCGCTGGTGGAGCCGGCGCGTTTACGAGATGGCGTGGATGGCAGCGCGCGAATACTGGACCGGTGAGCGCTGGCTGCGCGTGACCGACGACCTGGGCGAACTGCGCTGGGTCGGGTTGAACCACCCGGTGACGCTCGGCGAGCAGATGGCGAAGCAGATTGCGCAGATGCCGGAGCAGCAGCAGCAGATGGCGCTGCAGCAACTGCAGCAGGCGGCAGGCAATCCGCAGATGGCGATGCAGTTGCAACAGGTCGTCGATATCGAGAACGACATCACCGACCTCGATGTGGATATCACGATAAGCGAGGGCATCGACGTGCCCGCGATGGCTCAGGAGAACTTCCAGACACTGGTGCAGCTCGCCGGCATGCAGCCGGGGCTGATCCCGCCAGAGGTGCTGATCGCCGCGAGCAGTCTGCGCGATAAAGATCAGTTGCTCGCGATGATGAAGCAGCACGCCGAGGCGCAGGCGCAGAAACAGCAGCGCATGCAGCCGCTGATCGAGCGCAACGCGGTCGCAGAGGTGTCGGGCAAGGAGGCCAAGGCCGCAGCGGACTTCGCACTGGCCAAGGAGCGCGGCGTCAACTCGGTCAAGAACCTGCATTCGATGCATTCCGACTTTTCGGCACCGCCAGCGGGACAGCCGTGGGTGGCGCCGGATGCGCCGTCCGCGCCCGGTACGGCAGGCGGTGTGCCGCCGCTGACGCCGATGGATCTCGCGCACCAGTTCGCCGACCTGCACACCAAGCGCGCCGATCTCGAGGCCAAGCAGGCCAAGGCGGCGAGTGACCGGGCGTCCGTCGTGCAGAAGCTGGCGCAGGCGCAGGCCACGCTTAACCCGCCGCCACCGCGTCCACAGCAATAACAGGGAGACTGGCTAGCCGTGGCTAATCCAAAGCTTGAGGCGTTCCTGGCTGCGAATGAGCCGGAGGCGCCACCCGCGCCCACACAGGCGCCAGAGCCGCCCGCCGCACCGCCGGCATCTGAACCGGCACCCGAGCCTAAGCCGGCCCCAGCGCCCTCTGAGGCGCCGGACGCACCGGATGACGATGCGGACGTGCCTGGCGGACCATCGGTGCCGCGCCAGGCGCTGCTCGACGAGCGCAGCAAGCGACAGGACTGGAAGGACCGGGCGGCCCGCGCCGAGACGCTGGCCGAGCAGCGACGCCAGCAGCTTGAGCAGTTGCAGAAGGAGCGGGAGGCGTCGGCACGGCCACAGCAGGCGGAGCCGCAGTTTCAGTTCGCTGATCCGCAGCGCGAACCGGCGCTCTATGCGGCACAGCAGGCGCAGAATGCGGTTTACAACACCAGCGAGCTTCTGGCGCGGCAACTGCACGGCGACGAGGTGGTGGACAAAGCGGTGCAGGAGTTCATCGGGCTGGCGCAACAGGATCCGATGCTCTGGAACAAGATGCAGCAGCAGCGCCATCCGTTCGAGTGGGTGCGGCGCGAGGTCGAACGCCAGAAGCTGCTGCGCGAGATCGAAGACCCGGAGCAATACAAGGCCAAGCTCCGTGCCGAGTGGGAAGCGGAGCGGGCCGCGCAGATGCCGCCTGCTGTCGCCACACCGACCAACATGCCGCCGCCGAACATGCCGCCGTCATTGGCCGGCGTGCGCAGCGTCGCCGGACGCGCCGCACAGGCATGGACCGGCCCGCCGTCCGACCAGCAGATCGCTGCCGACATCCGGGCTCACCGCATGTCGATGCGTCAGCGATGACGGACAAACTTGCCGTGGAGCTTGTCCGCTGCGGCTTCACGGGCGGCCTTGGCTTCTTCGATGGTTTCAAAAAGCCCAAGATGCAGGGCCTTCTTGTTAACCGTGACATGCGCAAGCCATCGACCAGCTTTCTTTGACCATGACACACCCTTAACGCCGGATTTGTTATCTTGGCGTAGGCCGCGGTTCATGGAGTTTTGCGAGTTTGTGGCTAAGCGGAGATTCACAATTCGGTTGTCGGTAGAGTTGCCATTGATGTGGTCAATCTGCCGGTCTGGCTATTTCCCATACACATACAGCCACGCCAAACGATGGGCGCGATAGACGCGCTTCTTGACGCCGAGGACGATGTAAGTGCGCTTCTGTTTGCCGCGCGTTGTCGTGCCAAGACCGACGAAGATGTAATCGATCCCGTTTTCTCGGGTGCGTCCCCTCGTCCCGGCCGGTAGTCCAGCGCGCCAGTGGCCAGTGCCCTCTTTCCACCGAAAGAGGCCGGTATCAGGGTCGTAATGAAGAACGGCGCGGAGTTGCTCCGCAGTCAGTCCGACGTCAATGAATGGCTTAGCCACGATTCTGCTCCCTTAAAGCAGTGACTGGTCAGGGGTTGGGTGCTGCTCGAACAGCATCCATCCCCGCCTTCAATACCACACATTCCGCACCCGCCGCCGGGGTTATTCGGGCGATCCACCAGGAATGTGCCCCGGCCGCCGCGGGGACTTAATCGGGCGCTTCGGCCCTGCGATGTGGCCCGTCATCCATCGCACCTGCCGCCAAGGACATGGGCGTTTCCCGCGCAAACCCAAGCTAAGGAATACGTTCCGTGGCAGACATGAACATCACGGCCGCAAGGCCGGGATTAACTCCAATACAGTGGCAATCTGACTTTTATCAGGAGTACTTAAGGGACTCACAATTTGCGCCGTACATGGGTTCGGAGATGGACGACATGATCCAGCTCCAGACCGACCTCACGCGCAAATCTGGTGATTCCGTCGTCTTCGCCGCCATCCGCAACCTGGTGGGAGCGGGAGTCACTGGGAATACTGTCCTAGAGGGCAATGAGGAACTTCTCAACGCCCGTTCGCTGAAGGTAGCGGTTGGTGTCATCCGTCACGCCGTCGCTGTATCGGATTGGGACAAACAGAAGAGCGTCATTGATCTGCTCAATGCCGCACGTCCGGCACTGAAAAACTGGATCATGAACAAGCTGAGGGCCGACATCATCCTCAGCCTGGGAGCGGTCACCGCGGACGGCGACGTGCAGATCAGCTACGGCGCGGCCTCTGCCGCACAGCGCAACACCTGGCTGGTTAACAACTCAGACCGTGTGCTGTTCGGCGCAACCAAGTCGAACAACACCGGCGTCTATGCCACGTCACTGACCAACATCGACAACACGGCGGACAAGATGACGGCGGCGCAGCTCACGCTGGCCAAGCGCATTGCCCGCACCGCGTCACCGAAGATCCGGCCGATCAAGGTCAACGGCGACGAGGAATGGTTCGTGGTGTTCGTGCCGTCGATGGTGTTCCGCGACTTGATGCTGGACCCCACCATCATCAACTCACTGCAGTATGCGTGGGACAGAGGGCGCACCAACCCTCTCTTTACCGCGGGTGACATCCTGTACGACGGCCTGATCATCCGCGAGATCCCGGAGTTGCCGACCATTCCAGACGTTGGCGCCGGTGCCACCGTCGATGCCGGCGCTTCCTACCTCTGCGGCGCACAGGCCATCGGCATCGCCTGGGCACAGCGCACCACCGCCGTCACCAACACCCGCGACTATGACTTCATGCATGGCGCCGGGATCATGGAGATCAGGGGCGTGGCCAAGATGCGGTTCGGTGTGGACCCGACCGTGGACCAGACCAAACCCGTTGACCACGGGATCGTTACGATCTGGTCGGCCGCAGAGCCCGACGCATAGGAGACACACATGGCACAGCAACCACACGAGCCGAACGGCGACCGGCAGCGCCGCGAGGAAGCGGCACGCTCGGCGGAGCAGGACCACACGCCGCGCCGCGAGGAACAGGCCGCGCGGGAACGGCGGGAGGCGCAGAAGACGCGAGCCGCACCCGTGGACAAAGCCGCAGCGGACAAGGCAGCAGCCGAAACAAGGGAGGCACAGGCGGCGGCGTCCATCGGTGCGCAGATCATCCTCGATTACAACGAGGATGGCTCTAAGGGCGCGCGCGGCGGCGCTGGCGGCACAGTCGAGGAGAACACCATGGCCAGGGACGCGCACCTGGTCGCTTTGGGCCTCGACCCGCTCGCACCCAGCGGGCCACCACCGACGCCGGAGGCACTGGCAGCACGTCGCAAGCGCGAGGAGGCCGACGCCAGGGCAGCAGCGGATCCGCAGTTCATGGTGCCGCCGAACGGCAAGGCAACGCGCATGTCGAGCCTGGCGGCCGGTCTTGATGCCGGCGATATCCCGCCGCCGACCGAACCACCGCCAACCGTCCGCGGCGGCGCGGCGTAGCAGCAGGAGGCATCATGTCTGGGACGCGGATCAATCCGTTGCTGGCCGCGTCCTGGGCGCCGCCAGCGGACGACCCTCGTGCGGCCGTGCTCAGTCCGGTGGGGCGTAGTCCAATTGATACTCGATGGTATGGCGCTCAAGCCTACGAACTGCCGAAACAGGCGCCGCCTGAAACCTACACAGGCGCCATCCCGAACACGCAACTTGATATCGAGCACCGGCTGAGCCTGCCGCACGAGTATTACGGCCAGATCCAGATGCTGAAGAACCAAGGCCAATACACGCCCGACATCGACCGCTGGCTACAGACCATCTACATGCGCCGGCGAGGGCAGGCGTCGTGGTGACAGTCTCGGAGATCGCCGAGCGCGCCCTTCGCCGGCTAGGCGTATCCGTCGTGCCGGTTGCCGACCGGCCGTTGCTCAATACCAGCGTCTCGCCCAGCGACATCGCTAACAACGCGCTGGTGGAGCTTGGCATCATCGCAACGGATGAAATTCCGCTGAGCCAGGCGACGGTGGTTTCCGTTGCAACCATCGCCACAACGGCGCTGCAGAAACTTGGCGTGATCGCCGCCGACGAGACACCTATTGCCGCCGATCAGACGCTCGCACAGACCACCGTGCAGGCCGTCCATTCGTCGCTTGTGGCACAAGGCATCTGCGATTGGACATCGGCGGGAATAACCGACGCGGTGTCAGAGGAATATGCCGGGCTGACGGCGTTTCACCTCGCATCGGCATTCGGCAAGCCGGCCGATCCCGCCGTCATCGCGCTGCTCGAGGGCCGCATCGCTACTGTGGCGCGTGTGATCCGGGCAAAGAACCTCGCACTCGCCAAGGTCACCGAGGTGCAGGCGAGCTTGGCATCGCAGGCGTCTGTGTCGTGGCCGAATACCGGCATACCGATGGCAGTGGCTGAGGAATACACACGGCTCGTGGCGATGTCGCTGGCGTCGAGCTTCGGCAAGCAGGTGGATCCGCAGATGGTGCCTGTGATGGAGGCGCGGGTGCGACGCATGGCGCAGGTGCTGGCGGCGCCGGAAAGCGCGCAGAACGCCGTGATGGCAGTGCATGACAATTTGGTCGCGCGTGGTGTCGCGCGGTGGACCTCGCAGGACATACCGGGACCGGCTGAGATGCCGTACGAGCAGCTCGCCGCGAACCGTTTGGCACCGCTGTTCGACAAGCAGATCAATCCCGCGGAGGAAATGCTGGCCAACCGGGCGCTGGCGCAGATCGTGGCGCTGGAGCCGTCAGGCCGGCCCGTGCGGGTGGATTACTTCTAGATGGCGGACGGGCTGGCATTTGGCAGCACCGCGGCGGCCTGTCCGGACGACGGGCTGGACTTTGGCGGTACGCTGCCGCCGCCGACAATCCCACCGGATCCGACCGGCGAGAACTGGCGCGGACCACCAGGGCCTCCTGGGCCACAGGGTCCGGTCGGACCAGCCAGCACGGTACCAGGCCCGGCAGGACCACCAGGCGCGGACGGCGAGGACGGCGCGGACAGCACGATTCCCGGCCCTCCGGGGCCGCCTGGCGCCGACAGCACCGTGCCAGGGCCACAAGGGCCGGCCGGCGTCCCCGGCCCACCAGGCCCCGCCGGAGCGGACGGCGCAAGCATCACCACCAGCGACACAGCACCAACGCCAACCGCTGGCGCACTGTGGTTCGATTCAGCCGGGACGCAGCTTTATGTCGGCTACAACGACGGCAGCTCGACGCAGTGGGTGATTGCCACCAACAACGGCGGCGCGGCGCTGCGCAACAAGGCGCGGCTGCAGGCGCAGTGGCAGAACGCGGCCGTGGTGTCGGACGATACCGTGTGGCTCGCTTACGACGCGCCCTATGCCGGGACGGTGGACGCGTTGACCTACTTCACCGGCAATGGATCGTTCACCGCGAATATACAGATCAATGGGGTGTCGGTAACCGGGTTGGGCGCCGTAGCCGTGTCATCCGCGACGCCGGCCACCGCCACGGCCACGGCGGCGCGGACCTTCATGGCAGGCCAGCGGATCACCGCTGTCATCACTGCGGCAACCGGTTCACCGACCGACGCGCTGCTCAGCCTCGCTGTGACGTGGAGTTAGTGCGGTGGCGTATTGTTTCGGTGATGGGTTCGACCTCTACGCCGCCACTACCGACGCGGTAGCAGGATACTGGGATAGCGGCGTGCTAACCAATCTGAGTCTGGTAGCTGGGCGCTTTGCCGGTAGTCAGGCGTTGCAGATCAGCGGCTCATCGACCAACCTCGTCAAAAGCAGTGCGGTCAACGACGCGGTGCATCATATTACTGTGGCGTTCCGTCAGACCGCTGCGCTCAGCGGCACGACGTTGGGCCTGTATTTCCAGTTGAGCGACGGTGCGACCAACCAGTGCTGCATCGTGTTCCGTTCGGACGGCGTGATCCTGCTCACCTCGGCTACGCCGGGCGGCACCGTGCTGGCGACATATAGCGGCGCAGTGACGGCGCAGAATACTTGGGTCACATTTGAGTTCGAGGTGGTGATCCACAACACGACCGGCTCGTTCACCGCGCGGAAGAACGGCAACACGAGCAACGATTTCACGCTGGGATCGCTCAATACCCGCCCGGGCGCGAACGCCTACGCGAACAAGCTGACGACGGCGATGAGTGCTCCAGTGCTCAATCAGCAGTTTGATGACCTGCTCTGGCGCAGCGACGCCGCCAGCGTGCCGTTCGTGGGCGATATCCGCGCGTATACACGCATGCCCGCGAGCGATGTGCAGAAGCAGTTCTCGACTGTCGGCAGTGTCTCGCAGACCTATCCGACCAGTGGTGTGAACGCAGCTGGCACGCCCAGCATCACGACCGCTCTGTATACGATGATAACACCGACCTACGCGGGCACCGTGTCGAGTGTTTCGGTTGTTGCCACCGCCAGCAGCGGTAATACGAAATGCTGTGTGTTTGCGGACAATGGTAGCCTCACCGGACCTGGAGCTATCATACAAGCCGCCGCTGCGCCTGTCGCGATGAACGGCGGCAGCATGGTGTTTACCTTCAGCCCACCACTCGTTCTGAGCCGGGTGCCTTATTGGTTTGGTTTTATCCCCGATACTGCTGGGGGCGTTATTACGTATATGTCGCCCAACTTGGCGACAGGGGCGAGCGGCACCACAACTTACGCTGCGTTTCCGCAGGCTAGTCCAGTTGTCACCAATCCATCGAACGGGCGACAAGTGCTGTTGCAGTATAGCCCAACCGTTAACTGGCCAGCGGTCAGCGAGCCGCAGCAGGATGCCGCCACAAGCTATGTCTACGATAGCGTTGTCGGCCACAATGATCTCTACGCCATCGCCGCACTCGCTGCGACACCCGTCAGCGTCGTGGCGGTGACCACGCGCGGCTACGTCCAGAAATCCGACGCGGGCACGCGCAACGGCGCGGTGCAGCTCAAATCGGGTGCCACGACAGTGCAGAGCACCAGCACGGCACTGAGCACATCATGGCAGTGGCTTTTTAGAACAGATACTTTAGATCCAGCTACAGGGGCTGCTTGGACACCCACGGCGGTAAACAACGTGGCCATTGGCCCCGTGATGGTTAGCTGACATGGCGCCATGCATCCCGCTTTATGATCTTGCACGCGGTGGATTGGCTGATACCGAACATTCGCGCCAGTTCCCCGCTATGGCGCTTGCCGCTGTCGTAGAGCCTGCGCATTTTCCGCACATCGGCCACCGTCAGAACGGCATTGACGTTGCGCTCTCCTGCGACGGCCATTCCCGGCCCTACACCACGTCCTTTCCGCGCCATGTCAGCCGAATTGTCAGCGGGCGTTCCGACGAACAGATGGGAGGGACGCACACAGGTGCGATTGTCGCACTTATGGCAGACAAGGAGGCTTTTAGGCACAGGTCCAAAGTGCATTTCCCAAGAGAACCGATGTGCGCGAACGGGCTTGCCGTTCACCTCAAGGACGCCGTAGCCATTAGCCCCGATGCGTTGGTAGTGCCAGCATTTACTAGTCTTTTGGACGTTGTTCCAGAACCTCTCTTCTGGGGTTCCTCCTCCCCATCGACCGGCGTAGGAGCATGGCTTGCTACAATATCGTGCGCGCCCCAGACGGAGCAGGTAAGGCGGCGGATGGAACCCATCTCCGCAGATTGCGCAATAGCCGGTAATGCTGCGGGCGACCATGGCTATGAAATAGCGGACACAAGCGCGGTTGTCTACGACAGTGAATGGCTGTGGCGCACTGACGCGACGGACCCAGCGACCGGTGCTGCGTGGACGCCCGTTGCGGTCAACAACGTCACCGTGGGTCCGGTGGTGACCGTCTGATGGCAACGACGTGGAATGCCTCTGATCAGACGGCTGGGATTACGCTATCGAACGGCAGCCTGACTGCAACCATAGGTGCGGGTGGCACGCAATCTGTTCGCAGCCTCGACCGCGTGCAGACAGGTAAATACTATTGGGAGTTCACCTACGGCGCGACGATCACGGGTGTCGCATCGGGTTTCGCGACAATAGCGAATGCCATTGGATCAACGAGCGCCAGTTCCACGAACGCCATAGCCGTGACCACCGCAGGTTTGATCTTTGTCGCTAACTCAAACCTTGGCAGCACTGGCGGGACCATCTCGGCAGGATCAGTGATCTGCCTTGCGATAGACATAGACAATCGTCTCGTCTGGGCCAGGAACGGCGCAGCAGGCAACTGGAATAACAACGCGGCGAACAACCCTGTTACGGGCGTTGGTGGCATATCCATTGCAGGCGCTGGCATAAACACGGGCATTGCCGTCTATGCGCTGTTTACGGGCACCAACGCTTCCGGCAGTAGCGGAACGGCAAACTTCGGTTCGGTTGCTTATGCCGGGACGCGCCCTACCGGTTTTGTCGATCTGCCGACAGGCACAAGCAACACAGCAAATAACGTCACAACTCAGATCGCCGCAGAGCAGTGGGGCAGCGGCACGCCCGCCATGTGGATGACGCAGGCGGCTGTCGAGATGTGGGCCTCGGTGCAGGCGACCTCCGGCACCCAGATGACCGTGACGCAGATGGCAATCGAGCAGTGGGCCTCCGTCGCGTCGGTGCCGGTCGCCGCCGGCGGACCTATGGTCACGATGATCGGATAGGACGCGCCGATGCCTTTCGATTACCCCAATTCACCCATCATCGGCCAGACCGTCAGCAACGGCGGCATTTCGTATATCTGGGATGGCGCTAAGTGGGTGGCGACGCCAAACAGCGGCGGCGACTTCGTGAACGTCTCCGGCGATACGATGACCGGGCCGCTCGTGCTTTCCGGCGATCCGACAGCCAGCGCACAGGCCGCCAACAAGCACTACATCGACAATGCCATCTCGCTCGCCGGCAACTATCTCGGCACATGGTCCGTCGCATCGAACACGCCGAGCATCACCGCGGGCGGCAGCGTCTCCAATGCCAACTATGTCGCGGTGACGGCCAATCCGGTGGTGCCTGAGACGGCGCCGGGCGGCATTCCCGGTATTGCCGGGCAGACGGTGAACAACGGCGACCGGATCATCTGGGCGGCGGGCATCAGCCAGTGGCAGATCCTGCGCTCGCCATCGCCGAACGTGTCGAGCTTCAACACCCGCACCGGCGCGGTGACGCTGAGCAGCGGCGACGTGACGACGGTGCTACCGCCGTCCTCCACGACGCCGGTGATGGACGGCACGGCAGCGGTTGGCACTGGCACGACCTGGGCGCGCGCCGACCATGTGCATCCGACCGATACCAGCCGCTACGCCGCCACCAACCCAAGCGGCTATCAGACGGCGGCGCAGGTCGCCGCTGTGGTGGATGGCGCCAACTACGCCGACAACAGTGGCTTTGCCGTCAACCAACGGAGCTATGTGAGCGGCACGGCGCTCGCTGCCGGGGCCTACGGTCACGACCGGTGGAAGGCAGGCGCTGGTGGCTGCACCTACACGTTCGCCGCACCATCCGGCCCATCCAACAGCGTCACTATCACCGCCGGCACGTTGCAGCAGGTAATCGAAGGCGCAGCACTCGCCGGTGGCACCTACACGCTGTCATGGACCGGCACCGCACAGGGGCGCATCGGCGCCGGATCGTATGCCGCGTCGCCGGTCAGCGGCAGCGTCACGGTCGGCACGAATACCACCATCGAGTTCAATGCGGGAACGCTCAGTCGGGTGAAATTCGAGCTTGGATCTGTGGCGACGCCGTGGGTCGCGCTGTCGCCGCAGCAACAGCTCGCCGCCTGCCAGCGATTCTACTTCTCCGACAATTACGCGGTGTTCGGATATGGCGCGGCGGGCCAATGGCTCGGACAGACGATGGCGCACCCTGTAATGCGTGCGGCGCCGACGATCACTGTCGGAACCCCCAGCTATATCAACACGTCCGGCATTGGTGTGACCAACAACACCGCGCTGTCCTTTCTGCTGTATGCCGTTACGACAGCGACCGGGGCGGCATCGTTCAATGGCTCATACACAGCCAGCGCGGATTTGTGACGATGGCAGAATACCAACTCACGCACACCGACGCGGTGATCCGCACGGCTGACAACGCGCACATCCCCGACGATCCAACCAACCGGGACTGGCAGCAGTATCTGGCCTGGATCGCGGACGGTGGCGTACCTGACCCGCCAGCCCCGCCCTCGCGCGCTGGTGTCATCGCACAGTCCGCGCAGGCGCTTTCGCTCTCGCAGGCACAGCAGCTCAACGCGCAGGGCCGCACTAAGGAAGCCGTCGCCGCAATCCTCGACATGCTGGAGCAACGCACATGACCACGACGGTAATTTCCAACTCGGCCAGCTTCGGCCTGCTCACCAACCAGACGATTGCCGACCTCTACACCATCTTTGAAGCCATCGCGCGGCTACAGGAGGCCGTTGCCCAGGCTGCGTCCGGCTTCGATGGCATCGCGGGAACGGAGTACGAGGACGGCACGCTGTTTGGCGTGGCTGCCGATCCGGCTTCTCCCGGCACCAAGGGCAGCGATTATGCTTATGCTGTCGGAGTGCTGAGCCAGCACTGGGACACGTTCTGGAGCGCGGCCCAGGGCGCGATCACCCAACTCGATAACGGCGTGCGCAATCCCTGACATGCAACAGTGCATCACCCTGCCGTATATGCGGACCTCGCCGGTCCAGCTACCGCGGCGCGACCTCGTGCTGTCAGCCTCCGATAGCCTCGCTCTCACCGTCACCGTCGTGGAGCGTGATCACCCATCCGCGCAACTGCTCATCCTCAGCACCGCCGCCGGCGGCCCGTCGATGCAGCTCGTGCTGTGGGAGGACCTCGACCAGCCGAACCTCTGGTGCGACTACCGCCGGCCCGGATCGCGCTACGGCACCGTACTGCACTCGTCACCCGGCGTTGCCAGCGCTGCACCCGGCAGTTGGGATTTCGCCTTGCCAACCGGCACCTTCTACGGCTTCCCGCCGCGCTGCGGCTGGTCGGTCCTGCTGCTGTGGGACGAGGGCGCCAAGACCGAGGTGCTGGCGCAGGGTATCATGCATCTGCTGCGGCCCTATGTGACCGGCCTGCCGTTGAGCGCATTGCCGCCGGTCGAGCCGCCGATCATCCCGCCGGACGGCGTGCATCTCGTGGGCCTGTTGACGGACGACGACCGGCCGATCTGGACATCCGATACCGACGAGCGATTGGAGACAAGCTGATGAGCGGCACTGAAATACGCGTCGCCGACCTGGTGGATCTGGGCACTGTCGCCGACAGCATGTCCGTCGTCGGCGATACCGGCACAACCACCGGGCGCATCACCGCACCGGCCCTGAAGAGCTACTGCGCCACCACCACGCTGCCCGAAGCACCTTACACCAACTCGCCCTATGGTCGGCAGAATGGCGCGTGGACCCTGGTGCTGCCCGAGGCGCCACAGAACAGCGTGGCGTATGGCCGGTGGAACGCGACATGGACGCCGGTGCTGCCTGAGGCGCCACTGACTGGCTCGACCTATGGCAGGGCAGGCGGGACGTGGACACCCGTGCTGCCGATCTCCGGTGGGTCGATTTCCGGCACCCTCAGTGTGAGCGGCAACATCGGCACCGGTTCCAATGTCTATGCCAATGCATTTCAGCTAGCCTCGTCAAACGGCTACGAGTGGCAGTTCTTTATCCAAAGCGGCACCGGCAACCACATCCAGCAGCACCGTCCCGGCTGGTACGATCAATGGGAAAGCTCCGGCGGTGCGCGGCAATGGTTTACGCCGTCCGGCGCCGCGATGTCGCTCGATGCCAGCGGTGATTTGGGCCTGACTGGTACACTGGGCGTCACGGGCGCAGCGACGGCCGGGCAATTCTGGATCAACGGCACATCCAACACGTTCGGTTTCACGCCCGGCGGCAACGGCCGCATCTTCCAGTTCAGCCCGGCGTTCTATTTCGACTTCAACACCGCAAACGCTGCGTGCTCATGGACGGTCAGCAACGGCGCGCTCTGGGTCATGCGCGCATCGGACGATTTCTGTTACAACGCCCAGGCGCCCGTGGGCGGCGTCGGTGCCTATGTCAATTCGTCGGATCGTCGCGGCAAGGAGAACATCGCGCCATCCAGCAAGGGCCTTGCCGAAGTGCTGCAGTTGCAGCCGGTGAGCTTCACCCGCGACAATCCGATGACCGGAGCCGCTGAGGAGATCGGCTTTATCGCCCAGGACGTGCAGCCGGTTGTGCCCGAGGCGGTGTGGCAGGCCGGTATTCCGCTGCGGGACGGCTCCGGCGGGCTGGACTCTGCCGACCCGACGCTCGGCCTGACCAGCGAAACCATCACCGCGATCAGCGTCAACGCGATCAAGGAACTCAACGCATTGATTGCCGCGCTCACCGACCGCGTGGCGGCGCTCGAGGCGCCCTGATGTCCGACGCCCCGGCCAAGCCCGGCATGCGGCGGATACCGTTTCCGCTGGAAAGCTACGCACACCCCTCGCTGCCGCTCAGTGCGAAACGCTTGCTCAACTTGATGGCAGAGAAGCAGCCGGAGGATGCGCGCACGGCGGCGGCGCTGGTCTCGACGCCGGTGCTGGTTTCGTGGACCGGCGGCGTTAGCTCGGTCGGCAGCGGCCCTATCCGGGCGATGAATGACGACGGTCCCGGCCGTATCTACATCGTGTCCGGCTCGCATTTCTATCGGCTGAGTTTTCCGCTTGGCGGCGGTGTCACCGTCGAGGATCTCGGCGACATCGGCATCGCTGACAGCGGCACCGGCTCGTGGAATACGTTCATCACCATTGCAGCGTCTCCGATCAACGCCGTCGTCTGCGTGCCGCCCAAAGCCTACGCCTGCGGCCACAATGTCGGCGATCCGCTCACCGAGATCGTTGACCCGGACTTTCCGGGCGCCACCTCGGTCGCTTACGTCGATGGCTACTTCGCCTTCTCGGCGCCGGGCAACACCGCGCAGTGGTTCATCTCGCGGCTCAACGCTCCCGCGGACTTCGATGCGCTGGACTTCGCCTATAGCGATGCGACGCCCAACGTGGTGCGGCGCGTCATCAATCATCGCGGCGAACTGTGGACCATCGGCGAGGGCGGGTTTCAAATCTGGTACAATGCCGGCAAGTCAGGCCTGACCGGCGAAGGGGCGATGTCGTTCTTTCCGTTCCGCCACAAGACGGGCGGCGTGGTGCCGATTGGCTCGTCGTCGCCGATGTCGGTATGTCGTGCCGACAACTCGGTGTGGTGGCTTGGCACTGACGGGCTGGTGTATCGCAGCAACGGCTACAATCCGGTGCGGGTCAGCACGCACGCCATCGAGTCGATCATCGGCACCAGCACGGTCGGCCTGTATGCGCTGACGCATCCGTATCGCGGCCACTGGTTCTACTGCCTGACCACGGCGGGCAACCGCACGCTGGTGTTCGATGCCGGCACCGGCACATGGCACGAGCGCAGCACCAGCACGGACGGTACCGGGCCGTGGCAGGCGGCCAGCGCGGCGGTGGATAACAACAGCATCCACCTGCTCGGCGACCGCACGACGGGTGCTATCTACACGCTCGACATGGCGTCAACGGATGCCGGCGTCACAACAATCCGCCAGGCCACGCTGCCGCCGCTCTGGGCCGGCACCTATCGGGCGTTCTGTGCGCGGCTAGAAGTTGAGATGGAAACTGGCGGTGCGGCACCCGGCTCGGTGCTGCTCGACTGGTCGGACGACGGCGCGCACACCTGGACGCCGACGCGCAGCATGTCGTCCGGGGCGTCTGGTGAATATCGGCGGCGCGTCTATACGACCAGGCTCGGCTCGTTCAGGCAGCGGACGTTTCGACTTACGTCTCACGGGCTGACTCGGCTGTTCGCGGTCGATGCAGAAGTGGTGGGCGGCAGTGCCTGATCCGCCGCTCAAGCGCCTGGACCCGCCGTTCTTCGAGCCGCCGATTGTCGATGTCGCGACCGGCCAGCAGCACTCGCATGCCTGGACCGATTACCACCAGCAGATCGCCGACCACATCAACACGATTGTCGCAGGTGCCGGCATTACAGACGGCTCCGATGCGCCCGCTGGCAATGTTGGCGAGGTGCTGACGGCGAGCGGCAGCGGCGTGGCGTTGTCGAGCGGTGGCGTGGCGACGGTGGCCACGCTGACACTAACGCCGGGCGACTGGGACGTGACCGGCGGCGTGGTGTTCAACATCAGCGGGGCTGCGTCATCGCACTATGCGGCGGGCATCGACGGCGTGTTCGGCACGGAGATCATCGCGACGATCCCGAGTGGCAGCGGCGTGTGGCGGCTGCAGGCCGGCACGGTGCGGCGGAATGTGACGGCGAGCACGGCGGTCGTGCTGTCGGCGGCGGTCTTCTTCTCGTCTGGCGCGGTGTCGGCTGACGGGACGCTGCGAGCGAGGCGGATGCGCTAGATGAGGCACTTTGTCAGGATCGCTGCGGGTATCGAGACGCTGCCGTTGGCACTCGATCTCTATCGCCAGCCGGAGTTGTGGAACCAGCACACTGCGCGAACTGGCGGCGTGGGCGCGTTCGTAGGCACGGACGACATCTGGGTGCGGTTCCGTGACCCGGCGGAACTGGTGTCACGCGAAAGCTTTGCCGAGCCGCATGTGCCGGTGTTTTATCCAGCCTGGCATGCACTGCCGCATCTCAGGCCCATCGTGTTCGGTCTGATGGCTCGCGTCGAGGCAGTGCATCTCGGTGGGATACTCCTGACTCGCGTGCCGCCCGGTCAGCAGGTTGCGCCGCATGACGACAAAGGCCGGTGGCATTCCGAGTTCTTCCAGACCAAAGCTTACATCCCGTTGGCCACGAATGCGCTGTGCGTCAACACCTGCGGCGATGAGCGGGTGATCATGAACGTCGGTGATGCCTGGTTGTTCGACAATCTCGAAACTCACTCAACTGTCAATGACGGCGAGACGGATCGTGTCACGCTTATCGTGAGCATGCGGGTCGAATGAACCGCGCGGAGCACCAGCCGGAGCAGGTGGAACTGGCGCTCTATGCCGGGGTGTTCGTCAAGCTCTGGAGCGTGCGCGAAGCCGGGACGCTGTTGCCGCAGCACGCACACCAGCACCCGCACCTGACGCTCGTGATGCGCGGCGCGGTGCGGGCATGGCGCGGCGAGGAGATGCTGGGCGATTATCGCGCTCCCGCAGTGATACGGATACCCGCTGACACGCTGCACAACTTCCTGACGCTGACGCCGGACGTGGCGCTGGCGTGCATCCATAACGCTGATCACATCGAGGGCGCGGAGCCTGCGGTATCGCAGCAAGCCGGCCTGGAACTGGAGGACTGAGCAGTGCCCTTCGCAGTCGCAGGCGCGGCTATTGGAGCCGCAGGCGCAATCGGTGCTGGCGTTATGCAGTCACAAACTGCAGCAGCCGGGCAGAAGCAGGCGCAGCAGCAATTCCAGCAGCAGCGCGCGGATATGTTGCCGTATCGCGAGGCCGGGCTGCCGGCGCTCGATGCCACGCAGTCGCTGCTTGGTCTGCAAGGCCCGGACGCGGCAGCGGCGGCAATGGCGCAGTTCCAGACGTCGCCCGGCTATCAGTTCCAGCTCGACCAGGGCCTGCGCGCGGTGGATGCCGGGGCGGCGGCCAACTCGATGCTGCGATCCGGCGCGACGATGAAAGCCGAGCAGGCGTTCGGCAGCGGCTTGGCTGCGACTGAGTTTACAAATTACTACAACCGGTTGTTTGCGCTATCGCAGTTGGGTGAGACCGCGGCGGCCGGTGGTGCTGCCACGGCGGGACAGGCGGCGAGCACGGCGCTCCAGGGTGCCAACGCGCAGAGCAGCATCTACGGCAACACGGCCGCCGGGCTGGGCAACACCGTCAACAGCCTGCTGAGTAACAAGGATTTCCGGAACTGGATCACGGGGCCGCCGCAATCGACATTCCCGAACAACGCGACCATCGGCAGCCCTTACTCGCCGTCTTACACCGGCATTCCCAGCCCCTACGGATGAGATAAGCGATGAGCGGCACACAAGTCAGCTCCTGGGGCGACCCGAATATTCTTTACAAGGCGCTGTCCGGCCAGGGAGCGCGGGAACAGCAGGCGCTGGAAGACACGCACGTCAACGCGCTGCTCAATCAGCAGACGACGCAGGCCAACCTCAACACGCTCGACCTGGAGATGATCGCGCGGGCCTCGGCATATCTCAACACGCTGCCGGAGGATCAGCGGGCAACGGCGTATCCCGGCATTGTGTCGCAGTTGCAGCAGAGCGGCTTTGCGAAGAACGCGCCGAGCATCTATCCGGGCCACGAGCGGATTGCGCAGCTCGCCAGCATGGGCACGCCGTCGAAGGAGCTGATGACGATTGCCGAGAACCGGCGCTTTGCGCAGTCGCAGCAGCCGACTGGCAGCACAGGGACCGGCACGGGCGCAGCGCCAGGTGCGGCGGCGCCAGCAGCGGACAGCTATGAAACGGCAATCGGCGGTCACGAGGGGACCGGCAGGAACCCGCGCAGCACCGCCTATGGCACCGGGCAGTTCCTCGAAAGCACTTGGCTGAACTTTGCCGCGGCGAACCCGGAAATGTTCCCGAACATGAGCCAGCAGCAGATCCTGGCCGCGCGCAGCAATCCCGCGCTGGGCAACGCCGCGATCAACTGGCTGGCACAGCGTAACGCCGCTGACTTACAGGCTGCCGGCGTCACACCATCCGGGCAGTCGCTCGGCATCTCGCACTACCTGGGATCGGGTGCTGCGGCCAAGATCATGCAGGCGGCGGACACCGAGCCAGTGCGCAACTTTGTCTCCGAGGCGGCGGTGCGGGCTAATCCGGAACTGGCCAACATGACGGTCGGCCAGATGAAGCAGCGCTATGCCGGCACGCCCAACCCGAGCTTTATGGCAGCCACCACGACGACAACGCCAGCCGGCGATGGCCGCTATACCGTGGCCTCCACCGTGCCCGTCCCGCCGCCCACAGGCGGCACTGGCGGCGTTGTGGCTGGCACTGGCGCTCCGGCTGTCCCCGCGGCGCCAGCGGCCACCACAGCGGCTGTACCGGGCGCTACGCCGGCACCAGCACCAGCCGCGCCCGCAGCAGCGGTGCCGGGACTGCTGCAGCTTGGCGCTGATGGGCTGACCGATCAGCAAAGGCGCCAGAATGCGGCGCTGTTTGCCACTGGCCGAGTGTCGCCGGCCGATCAGGTGGAGTTGCAGCAGAAGCAGGCGCAGCAGAACTTCACGCACAACAACACGGTGGAGACAGCAGCGCGGGCAGCGCGGGGCGAGGCGCGACAGGAAGACACTGCCGCACGGACGGCGGCCAATGAGGCAGAGCGGATACGGCTGGCGCGTGAGGATGCGCGTCGGGCAGATGCGAAGGCAGCCAGAGAAGAGGCCGATGCCGCACAGAAAGCTAAGCTGGCAGGATTGCCGTATCAGGGCAGCGCGATTGAAGCGCAGGACGCCAATATCCTACTCGGCGGCGATGACGGATCTGCCCGCTACGCAGGCGCCTATGCCAGAGCGGCTGCGCCGCGCGTGAACGCTGACGGCAGTTCCGTCACCCCCAACATGGTGGCGTACGACAAGCCGACCTGGCGAGGTGGCAAGGGGCAGGTCAGCGAAGATGGCGCACCGGATTATTCGACGCCGAAGACCACGCCGCCGACAATCATGAACACGGAGCAGTCCAGGATTGGCGCATTCGCGGACAGTCTCATTCGATCCAACCCAGTGATAAATGAGACCGAGGATGCAGCGGTCACCTGGGCGCAACGGGCACGGACCAAGGCCGGAGATTTTGTTGGGTTCAACATCAATTCGCCTGAAGCGCAGAAATTCAGAGCGGCGAAAGAAAGGTTTCTGAACGGCGTATTGCGCCCAGAGAGCGGCGCGGCTGTCCATGATGACGAATGGGTGCGGGCCGAGAGGATCTACTTCCCGATGCCGGGGGACGACGCTTCGACGATAGAACTGAAGCGCAAATTCCGTGAGGCCAAGATAGCGGAAACCGTGAAGCAAGCCGGTCCCGCCTACAAACCGCCGCCCGCTGCGACCTCCATACGCCCTCCCATCACCAGCTTTGATAAGTAGCGGCACATGGCATTCGATGTAGAGGGCGCCAGACAGGCGGGGTACTCCGATGCGGAGATTGCCCAGCATCTGAAGTCGAAGGGCTTGGCGCCGGCTGAGATCACCAGCACGCTGGCACCTGCTGCCGCACCCGCTGCGCCGCAACGGTCAGCATCCGAAGCCGCCGAAGCGCCACTGCCAGGTCGCAGCGCGCCAGCATCGTCGCCACCACCAGCCTATGTCGATCCGGAAGGGTTGGGGCGGCCCGAGATTAATCCGCTCGACACACCGCCGCCGGGTGTCGTCTCGCGCGTGGGCCAGGCATTTACCGAGGGCTGGCAGGGGGCACCTGACACCGGACCAGTGCGGGACGCAGTAACCCGCAACCTTGGCATTTCTGCTCCGCTGATCAATCCGTTGATTGCCGCCGCGGGCGGCGCGCTCGGTGGCGCGAGTGGCGCGTATCGTGGGATGCAACAGGCTGGCGTGGAAATGATCAGTCCGCTGCTGGGACCACAAGCGGCGCGGGATATCGTGTCCATCCCCGATGCATTCGTGGGGTCGCCACACATGACCAGCGTGCCTGGCAGGCCGCCCATTCCAGGGACCGAGATGCGCGTGCCCGTGACCGGGCAGCGTGTGCCAATCATGCATGCGGCACCTGAGGCGCCGCCAGCACCCAGTCCGCGGTTTGTCGGTGAGTATTACGGCGAGAGTACGCCGGGATCGCCGCCGGTCATCCGGCTGGAGCAGGTCACCCAAGCTGTTCGTGATGCACCGGGCGGTGCGCCGGAGAAGTGGCGTCCTGTGGCGCCTGGCGAAGAGCCACAGCCGGGGCGGCAATACCGGATGAACCAGACGACGGGGCAGCGCGAGGTCAACGAGGGTGGCTCTGGCGCTGTCCAGCGTGGCGTGCCGGAGCCTGAAGCCGGAGCGCCGCAGCCTGCTGGCGCGCAGGTGACGCCAGCGACAGAAGCCGGCCTGACGCCAGAGCAGGCCGCCGAGTATGGCAGCGTTGCCGACAAGCAGTGGCTATACAAGAGCTTCAGGCCAGGCGAACCAATCACCGAGGAGTTTGTTCGCGGCATCACGCCAACGATGGCCCAGCGTGAGCAGACAGTAGCCCGTGCGCGAGAGACCAAAGACCTGCGCAATCTCAGTCCAGAAGCGGCACAGGCAGAACGTGAACTGCTCGATGAGCACAACACCAAACGCAAGGCCGAATTTCAGGAGATAGCCGGATCTGACGTGACGCAAGGCAATGATATCCGCGCCGCAAATGAGGCGATAGACAAGGAACTTGAGGCAGCACACAGCCATGGCGGCCGTGTCGATTCGCAACCCACCATTCAAGCCATTACCGCAGAACGCAACGCACCATCAGGCAAACTACCGCCGGTCGAGACTGCATTGGATGTGGTTGAGAAGGCACTGAATAAGCGTGACGGCACAGGACTTGAGACTGACCCCAGACAAGTCCACGGCGCGCGGCGTGTCATCACCTACCTGCTGTCGAAGCGCGGACAGGCAGAGCATCCGGCCTATGGAGACCCTGACGTTCAGGCTGCTCTGATCCGGGTCAGGGACGTTATCGACGGAACGATAGAGCCGGCGTCGCCAGGGTTTAAGCAGGCGCTCACGAATTTCAGTGAAGCGCAGCGCAAGATCGAAGCTCGTGAGATCATGCAGGAGGCTGAGAAGACCCTCTATGACGACCAGGGGCGCATGCAGTTCCGGCCGTTCCACGCCTTTATGAGGAAGGCCGTCAATGCGCGCGATCCGGAGGCGCCGCTCAGCCCCTATAAGTCGCTCAACGAGGAGCAGTGGAACCGGCTGAAGGGTCTGCATGACAACCTGATGCAGGTGGCCAGCGCCGAGGACCTGGCCAAGGCGTTCGGCTCGGATACGGCGCAGAATGCGGCTGGGTTTATGCGGCGGGCGTTGCGAGGCGCGGCCAGCACGATTGCCGGCAGCGTGGTGGGAACCGGAGTGACGGCGGTGACTGGGCCGGTAACCGGGACCATTGCAGGAGGCACCACTGCGGCTGGCGTGCAACGGTTGTTCACGCGTCGTGAGCAGGCGAGAGCGGTGCAGGATATGAACAAGATGCTGCGGCCTGACCCTGCGCTCTATCCGACGCGGCCCAATCCGTTCATGGGGCCAGGGCCAGGGCCATAATCACCGCGAACGGTAGCGCGCCCCAGGCGCAGGCGATGCAGCACTCGGTGATGGTTTGCCGCGGTGATGGCCGTTGCTGCTTCGGTATCTCATGGACGATGCGCCCACAGAAGAACCGCATCTCCAGCGCCGCAGCCAGCCGCAGCCTGTCCTGATCGTTCATGGCGTATCCTAAAGCGGAGGTAACGCCGGCCGGAGCCGGCGCCTCCTTCAGTTGTTGCAGGCCGGGTCACGCGAGCAGTAGCCGCGCCACCACGGACATTTGGCGGTGTCGCAGAACGGGTAGTCGCGCTCCGGCTTGGGTGCGCCGTGGGCCTCCAGAATGGCCCGGAACAGCGGATGCATCGTCTGTAGCGATGCGGCGTTCTCGTCGCTCATGTCAGTTGCAGTTGGTGTAGACGGTGCTGCCGATAGTGTAGCTGTGACAGCGCGTCATCTGCCCGTTCGGGCTGGTGAAATCGGTATAGCGGTCACGCCCGATCTGATAGCCATAACCGGTCGAGCCATCACTGCCATTGTAATACGTGCCAGAGCCGATCTGATTTTGTTGCCAGTTCTGCGCGAAGGCGGGCGTTGCCGCGAGCAGGAGTGCTGCGGCGAGTGCTAGTCTAGTCATACTCAAAAGCCTTTCGTGTGAATGCGGCGCGTGTGTCATCCAAAGCGCTGCGCCGCTGATGCGCTTTATCGTTTCAATTCCTCTTCCAGCTTCGTGATGCGCTGGCTGAGTGTGAGCTGATCGCCAAGGGTGTAGATGACGTGGCCCTTAAGGCCGTCCGTATCGGCGCGAACCGCCGACAGCTTGTCGAGGATGTCGTCAAGCTTGCCATTGATCTGCTCTACAAAACGGCGAAATTCATCCATCGGAATGTCGCTCATCGTTTCGGCGCCTTCGGCTGCTTTCGCAGCCATTCCGAGATGATCTTGCGCGTCAATGCAGAGACGGTTCTGTCATCGGCCTGGGCGGCGCGCTCCAATGCGCGGCGGTCCTCTTCTGCTAGCCGTATGGTGAATAGTGACGTTGCCATACGCGGCATGTAATGCGTCGTATGACGAATGTCCATAACAATCGCCACCAGGATCGCATTAAATGTCTGACACGCCAGCACCGACATACCCGCATATTCTCTACGTCACCGACGCCGAGACGCAGCGGCTGTTCGTGCCAGCCGAGACGGAGCCGGAGCCGCCAGATCCGCCGGACCCGGAGGAGCCGCCACCGGAGCTCGGCGAGGCCCGCGCCGTCATCGCCCTTGCCGGCACCGAGTATGCGTTCCTCGCGTCAGAGGGTCAGCCGCTCGACAGCTACACGGACCCCGATGGCGAGTTCGTGCAGGACAATATCGTCTGTACCAATCCCGGCCTGCCGCATATGCTGGTATTCTACCGCCCCGACAGGAGCGGCGACCGTGAGGAATGGGTATTCGAGCACGGGCAGCCACGAGCCACAGCAGAGGCCGCGAACCTGCCGGCCTACACCTGCACCATCACCCGCCGCGACGGCACCACAGCCACCGTGGAGGCGCCCAGCGGGCACTACTGGTTCGGCCGCTGGCGCTGGCAGTCGGCACCACGTCCGGTGCGTCGCACCTACGCGCAGCTCAGCGCGCAGAACCTCATCCCGCACATGAACACCACCGGCCTGGCCACCGGCCCGATCCTCACGGTGAACGAATACAAGCCCATGGCCACATGCGGGATGCCGCAGAACATGGGCAGCACGGGCGGCTACCCTGGCCTCGGCATCATCACGGGATGGCAGGCGCAGTATCTCGTGCGCGGCGCACCGGAGACCGCGTGGCGCAACCAGGCCGAGGCCATCAACGGCTATGCGGTGTTCGTGCGCGATCCCGACACGTTGGCGCCAGCGCCCGGCGACATCATCAACGACTGGCCATCAGCCAACATGTACAGCGCCAGCGAGGGCACGCCCTACATCGCCAAAGGTCCGAGTCCGCTGCGCACCGACCAGGGCCACCTGCCGTCGATGAGCTACATCCCGTTCTTGTTGACCGGCGATCCGTACCACCTCGAGGCGATGCAGTTCGTGACCAACTACCAGCAGTTGTCGCTACCGGCGGACAGCCGCTGCATGGTCATGGGCCGCTACTGGGCGTGGCCCACGCGCGCGATTGCCGAGTGTGTCGCCGCAACGCCGGCCGTCGTGCCGTCCTGGCTGCTGCCCCAGAGCTACTGGCTGCACTGGCTCGATGTGCATCGCGGCTACGTCGAGGACCGCATGGCGAACAGCAGCGATCCATACTGCTACGTATTTCATTCAATCGTTGAGGGCGGCCAGACAACCGAGCTGGACCCGAGCAAGAGTGGCGACCATGTGTGGCAGCAGGGGATGGTGGACTTGACTGCGGCCTGGATTGCGTCATGGCGTGAGGAGTGGGTCGAGCCAGCCGAGTGGCTGATACACTCGTGTATAGACAGAGCATCGGCCACATCCGGCTGGTGCCGTGCTCGCTGCAGCCCCTACCATATGCGCTTGCAGAATGCCTCGATCCTCGCTGCGGCCATGACCAAGACAAGCGACACGCTCACCATCAAATACCCGCAGCGGTTCCGCAGCGGCATGCAGGTGACGATAGACAGCGAAACCATGACACTAGGGGATTCTGACGACCAACTGACGTGGGACATCGCCTCGCGGCCGAAGCCAGCCGACCACGCCGTCAATCGGGCGGTGTATGGCACCAAATGCCTGAGCTGGGGCGAGGCGGCGGACCTGAATATTCTCACCTACGACTGGGGCGCTGACGTGGCCGACAACGACCACCTGGCACCCAGCGTTACCGACCTCACCTATCAGTCCTACCAGCGCGCCGCGCTCGCCCAGGCGATCCACGCCGGGCTGGATGTGCCGGGACTGCACGATGCTTACAACTGGCTCGACGGCGAGATGCGGCATCTGGTCAGCACCAAGGGCATGACGGTCGGCGACAACTGGGCAATCTCGCCTACGGTGACATCGCGGAGGCCGCATCGGCGACGCAGCGAGCGCATCGCCTGGTCGCGCATGCGCGAGATCCTCGAGACCATCGGCTACAGCGAGGGCTGATCGTGTGGCGCTACGTCCGTCTGACGACTGGTTGCTGCGGGCGTGCTTTCTGCTGTTCGGCTCCGTCATGCTGCTGCAGACGCTCTGGGTCAGCGTCGGTGCTATCGGCTGCCTGATCCTGATATTCGACGGACGGTTGTCTATCGGCAGTTGCGCTGATGTGGCGGAGCGTGCGCGCCAGACATTTGCCGAGATGCTGGCTGGCATCCTCGCCCTGCTGCTCGCGGCCAGGCCGCCTGCGCCACCACCCGACGGCTAATGCTGGATCGGGACCGAGAGCAGCATCCAGGCCACGAGGGCCGTGACGCCGCCCATTAAAAAAATCATCGCCACCAAGCGCCAGAAGCGCTCCATGATCCTCAGCCAGACGCCATCTTCTCAGCGCCCGCGATCTCGACCTCCGGCAGATCATCAGGCTCATCCTCCGCAGGTAGCCGCGCGAAATTCTCGGCCAGCAGGCGGGATATCTCGCGCTGGACAAACGGCGGCGAGGACTTGATCGCATCCTTGATCGACTCGCGCTCGGCAATCTCGGTCACCTCAGAGCGACGATAGAGCACGGCCAGCGCATCCCGCAGCTTGTCCAGCCATTTCTCCCACTGCTCGTCGGTACGCTCGACAGGCGCCGGCTTATCGGTCACACGCGGAGCTCGCGGCATCGGCGCAGCGGCAGCACGCAGCGGTACCTCGGTGTTTATAGCCTCGCGTGCGTCATGCTCCAGCGTCGGGCCGTTGTGCTCGTCCTTGGCCTGGATGTCAGCCTGCTCCTCCGGCACATACATCCCTGACGTGGCCAGCGGCCAGAGTGTACGGACACCCTCCGACACCACCCGGCTGCGCAGCATCTGGCGCGGGAATTTGGTGTACATGTCTTTCTTGCCAAACGCCGTCTGCGCCCGCTTCATGTCCCAGTCGATCCGCACCTCGCCGGTCTGCGGGTGGGTGAATGTCGCATCGGCCAACTCGTCGGTGAGGCTGTGCCACTGCACTTTGCCACCGGCCTGGATAAAATCGCGCAGCATCGCCTCGGCCTTCTTGGCTGGCCGGTTGTTGATGATGTCGTAATCGCGCGCGGCCTCGACGGCGTGCCTGCCCTCGGCCTGGGCGATTGCCATGAGCACCAGGGCCTGCTCAGGCGTGCGGATGCCGAATAGCCCGCTCTTGGCGATGGCGACGGCGAGCGTCTGCATATCCTGCAGCGGCATTGCGGTTGGCACGAGTGCATTCATGTCAGGCTGTCCTCAGTGTCAAACTTGGACTCGGGTTGCTCAACGTTGCACCCGGTATCTGCTCCCCGGACCGCAACGCCTTACCGAGCGCCACGAGGTCCGGGGCGTGGCGGATGAAAGCGTCTGGCAACTCGCCGACATCCGACACGATGGCCTTGCTGCGATGCGTCACGCTGGCGGTGAACAGGCTGCGCTCGAGCTTCGACATGCCCATCGCCTCCATCATCTGCAGCACGATATGCCGCCGGCGATCCGCACGGGCTTCGAGGCGCTTGATGCGTTCGCGGGCACCCTCCACCAGCGCCTCGTCGGCGAGCGCCTGCTCTACCAGCCGGTCGAGGATTTCGAGGGCGTCGGTCTCGCCGTCGATGGTGTCGGCGAGCAGCTTCTCGTCCTCGGTGTCGCCGAGCATGGCGCGGATCTGCATGGCGGCCGACATGGCCTGCTCGATGCGGTAGGAGCTGGTCATGCGGCAGCGTCCATCTCGGGCTTAGGTGCCTTTGTGGACCGTCTGCGGCGCGGCTCCGGTTCGGGCACATACGGCTGCGGCGGATGATTGCTGCGGCTCCACGACTCTATGGCCTCGGCGATGCGGCGTGTCAGAGCGTCGCGCAGAGTTTGCGCAATGATGTCCTGCATCTGGGTGGTCTTGAACTCAGCGATAGCGGCTTCGATGTGGCGCGCCAGAGCCTCCTGGCTCGCTGCCGGCGCTGCGTCGTCAAACACGAACCGCGCTACCAACTGGGCCACGGCGTCCTTGCCCTTGCCGGTCAGGCTCACGCGCTCAGCTCCATCTCGGGCTGTGGCGCCTCCTGGGGCGTCTCCACGAGCCGTGGCGCCCGCTGGCGGCGCACCCGCGGCTTACCGGTGAGGGCCGCCACAACCTCGCGCGTGCTCTCCAGCCGCGTCTGCAGCACCGTCATTTCCAGCTCCAGCGCCCGTTCGTCGCTGCGGGCGCGCTCTAGCAGGGCAGCGGCGTTGGTGAGTAGATCAGCGTTTTCCATTCAGCCAAAACTCCAGTGACAGGTAGGCTCCAAACACGAGCAGCGG
>Ga0247664_1000059_pt1 | contig 31125 bp, 46 predicted proteins | sample CNK05_metaG_FD_182715 | JGI IMG/M metagenome (GOLD analysis project Ga0247664, IMG submission 182715) | Soil microbial communities from Purdue University Martell Research Forest, Indiana, United States - CNK05 | ecosystem: Environmental > Terrestrial > Soil > Temperate forest > Bulk soil...
GCGGGCACGTATTAGGCAGCCATGCCATAGGCGAGCCTTGTATCTTGCAGGCGCTGCCTTCAGGCGCGTTCACCACGAACCAGATCCGCCTCGCGCTCGGCGTCCTGAAGGACAGCGGGCGCATGGCGACTCTGATAGCCGCTGCGAGCGCCAAGGCTGAGGCCGAACTTACCGCCGAATTTCCGGGAAATTTCCCAGAAATCCCCCATCGACTATTCCCGTTACCGCGGCGCCAACCCCAGCAATGTGGCCGCCAGGCTGGATGACGACGAGAAGGATACCCTCCAGATTGCGGAGGGTATTGCCGGCAATCCGAACGTCACCATCATTACCGAGCCGGGCCTCTATGCCGTGATCCTGCAAAGTCGAAAGCCAAGCCAAGAACACCGAGGCCGAACGCCAGGCATGTGAGATCAGGCTACGGGCAGAGCGCAAGTGGGGACTGTTGCGGGAAAGCGAAATAGTGCCGCCGCACCGACCAGCGGAAGTGTCGGACGACGCGACACTTTCCGAAGTGGGCATCTCTCGCAATCAATCATCCGATTGGCAGCGTCTCGCCGCCATCCCTGCCGAGCAGTTCGAGGCCGATCTCGCCGATGCGATGTGGCGCCCGACGACGGCCGGGCTGCTGGAGCGCCACGACGCCCGCGAGCGTGGGCCATTCCCCGAGCCACAGGGTGACGAGGATGCGCTTTGGCTGTGGGGCGCGCTGATCGACGTCAAGGAGCGTGGCCTGCTGGCGCGCGACCAACGCGAGCTGATGGCAACGCCGATGCACGATCATATGCGAACGTTCCGCACACGAATAGGGTCGGATAACACTGGTTCTCTCCCCCTTCGGCCAGCCTGTTTCCGCGCGCGTCGGTATATACATTCGTGACACTGCGTGGCTGGCTCTCAAGCTCGCGCAGCTTCTGTACGTGCTGCGATTGCGGCTGATGGAGCGGACGCCGGAACATCTGGAATTAGGTGTGTGCGACACGCTCGAAACCGGCCATACTTTGTGCGCCGAACTCAAAGTCGCCGCCGCGCATGCATCCAAGGCTGAGATGCTTACTCGAGACGGCCAATAACGGAGCGACGGAGCCATGTCCGGGTTCACGCAACACATCGACTCGCCGTTCCCTGATGCGAACATGCTGTTCGATCCGGCCAAGGCGATGCAGACGGCGCAGAGCCTTCAGAACAACCAACTGCTGATGCAGGGGCGGCAGCTCGATCTGAGCAACGCCAACATGGAGCAGGTGGCGCGCGCCTCGGCCGGGTTGCTGTCGGCGTATCCCGACGAGGCGTCGCGGGCGGCGGCGTATCCGCGCGTGGTGGGCATGCTGCAGAGCCAGGGCTTCGCGCAGCACGCGCCGGCGCAGTATCCCGGTGAGGCGACGCTGCGGCAGCTGGTGCAGATGGGCACGCCGAGCGAGAAGCAGGCTGAGTGGTTGGCCAATATCCAGGCCAACAAGGTGTATTCCGGTGCGACCAACCCAACGGCAGCGGCGCCAGCGGGAGCCACAGCGGCGCCGGGGGCATCGCCCTTGGCCATTCCAGCGCGTGGCACGGGCGGGCCGGGGGCGAGCGCGTCGGCGCCAACGGCGTGGCTGCCGTATTTCGAGGAGGCGTCGAAGGAAACCGGCATCCCGGTCGATCTGCTGATCGCCCAGGCCAGACAGGAAAGCAGCTTCGATCCGAACGCCAAAGGCACCGCCGGCGAGATCGGTCTCTTTCAGATCAAGCCCAGCACCGCTGCGGCTCCCGCCGGTATGGCTGGGGTTGATCCGGCATCGATCACCGGGCCGGACAATGTGCGCAACAACATCCTGTTCGGCGCCCGCTATCTCAAGGCGCAAATGGGCGGGGGTGATCCAAACAATCCTGCGGTTCAGGCTGCGGCACTGCGTCGCTACAACGGCGTTGGCCCCGGTGGTGATCCGGATTACGTGGCGCATGTGTTCGGCTATCGGCCGACGCTGGCGCCGAGCGACCCCAATGCAGCCGTCACGACCTACACGCCGGGGGGCGGCACACAGACCGCCACAGCGCCCACTGGAGGGGTTGCGGCGCGGACAGGCGGTGTGGACACCGCAGGCCCGGGAGCGCCTACAGCGGCGCCAGACGCGGTGTGGGACTTGCCAGGGGCGCCCGCGCCCGACCAGCCGCCGCAGCCTCCCACGAACCAGTTTGCTCCAGGTGGCGTCAACGGTCCGCCGGTAGCCGTTCCACAGCCGACAGCCACCGCGCCGCCAGCCGGCGGCCCGCAACCACCCCAACTGCAGCCCATAAATTCCAACGGCCTGACGCCGCTACAACAGGCCCAGATCGACGCGGTAGCCGGCACTGGCCGCGTGACCGTGCAGCAGCGCATGGCCGCCGAACAGGCATTCCGTAACCAGAACATCCAACTCAACCAAAAAGCATTTTCGGACTGGGTGCAGCTACAGACGCTCCAGACCTCGCAGGGCCAACTCAGCGTCTCGCAGGCCAACAGCGCGCTGGAATACTGGAAGGCCGCGCACCCGGATGCCAAGGTGACCATGACCGGTGGCGAGATCGTCACCCAGGATCCGCGCACCGGGCAGGAAATCGCACCGCGTATCCAGGTAACGCCCCAACGGGCCGATACCGCGGCCATGGCCATCGTCTCCAGGTTGGGTCCGAAAGTGGCGAACCGAACCGCGACGCCGGACGAAGAGGCGCAATATGCCGTTGCAGTCGATTCCTACCGGCAGCCGGTGCTGCGCGAGAACCCGGTGACCAAGGAAACGGTGCGCGTCAACACCCGCGAATTGCCCGCCGGGTTCCCCGAACCGCCTAGTCTTGGGAGTAGTGGAGCGCCTGGTGGGGCAACGCCCCCTGGTGGCGCTCAGACCGTCATGCCTGGCCTGTCGCCGGCACAACAGCAGGTCGAGCGTGACCCGGCGGCCTACAAGGTCGCTGAGTCACAGTATGAGCGGAACGCCAAGGAGGTTCCGGCCATTTCTGATGCTGTGCGCCAGTCGCAGGCTGATCAGGTCCGCATCAGGGAAATGCAGGACGTGCTGCAGAAATTCAATTCCGGCCGGGGCACGGAAGCAGCCATGGCGGCAAAGGCATGGATCAACTCGTGGGCGCCGGCTGCCCTGACCGGATGGCAGAAAGAGTCGGCCAACCTGTCAGGATCGCAAGCTGCGGAAGCCTTCTCGAAGCTAGCGCTGGTTGGCGCCGGAACGCAGGAGAGGTCCGTACTCGGGGCGCGTGGCGGCTACCAGGCAATCAAGCTGTTCAAGGAGGCCAACCCGAATATCAACCTGCAGGATGCGACGAATAAATCAATCCTCGACATGCAGCTCATCAGCAACCAGGCAAACACGGACTATGCACAGGCTGCGTTGTCGCATTTCGCTGACAACGAGAAGAAGTTTGCGGCGACACATCAATACGATTCGCTCGAGCAGTTCGACCGCAATTGGAACAGCCAGCGCAACCCGCAAGTCTATTCGGCGGCCATGGGCGCCATATCAGGACAGCAGGCCTCGCAATGGGCCAAGGGGTTGAGCGACGACGAATATGCGAGGGCGCTCCAGATCGTGCAGCGAGCCAAGCCGTCGACCGTCGTGCAAACGAAGAACGGCCCATATTCGCTGGAGCCAAACGCAGTCACGACGGGAGCAGCGACGACGCCCGGCAATAAAGTTATCCGCTTCGACCACAATGGCAATGTGATCCAGTAATGGCAATCGAAGCACAACTGCCAGGCGGCATAACGCTGCAGTTCCCTGACGGCACGCCGGATGCGATCGTGCAGGGCGCGGTCAAGCAGCATTTGAGCCAACAGCCAGACACCGCAGCCCAGACACCCGAGAGCAAGCTTGGCCTGACACCCGCTCCCGAGGAGAAGCCACCGCAGCTATCTGGTTCCGATCCGGCCGGCGGCGTTGTCAGTGCCGATGGTTCCTATGTGCCGGCGGCTGCCGTTCCGGCCCCAGGGGCGCCTTCGGCAACACCAGCCTTCAGGTCCATGCTCGGTCTGCCCGATCAGATTACACCTGAGCAGCGCAACCAGATTTTCGCCCCTACACCGGCCGAGCGTGTCTTGCAGGCGGCAAAGGAAGGCTGGCGGGATGCGCCAACTCTGCTGCCGCCCGAGAGCGGACAGCAGGTCACACCTGGCTCGGGGCTCGGCGTCAACCAGCCGCTCGTCACGCTCGGCAATGCGGCGCTTGGTGCTGGCAACGCCATCCTGAGAGGCGGCCAGGCTTTCGCCTACGAGACGCTCGCCCCTTATAGCAAGTCGCTGGCTCGTGACGTGGCGGCAGTCCCGGAGGCGTTCCCAACCGGCGATGCTGGGCTACCAGGCGGCCCCCGGTCATACACCGAGGCACGCGCTGGGAGCACGCGCGGCACCCTGCAGATGCCGTGGCGGGGCAACACGCCGCCACCCGTCACGCTGAACGAACTGACCGGCGCAATCGATCGGGTGCCGGCCGCGCCGGTTAATCAGATGATGCCGGGAGAGCCAGCGCCGGGCTTGGCGGCAACAACACCGCGGCCCGCATCAGACACGACTGGCCTCGCCTCGGGGTTAGGGCAGATGGGGGGGGCCATCAGTGATAGCTTACGCGACCACCTTTGGAGCCAGTTGCAGAAGGGAGACCTGACCGAAGCCGGCGCACCATCCGCAATCTTGCAGGCTGCCAAGGCGAACATTGACAGCGGCGCAATCAAGACCCGCGCCGACTTCGATCGGTTCTATCAGGGATATGGCGATCAGTTGCGGGCGCAACGAACAGGGACACAGCAACCCCAACCCGCGCCACAGCCAGAGCCTACCGCAGCCGGTGCCCAGATCACGCCAGCGTCGGAACTGGGGATGACACCAGCGGAGGAAGCAGCCTATCGCTCCACTGCGGAGGGCAACAAGCTATTGGAACCGCAGGAGCCTGGCGTGCGCGACGCCAAGCAATACCTGCCCGGCGAGAGGATAAATGAGGCTGAGGCAAGTCAGGACGTAGAGACCGCCCGCCGCCTCAAGTCACTGCGTCAGCAGACGCCAGGGCTGGATGCGCAGATGACGGCGGATGAGAACTTCAACAACAACCTGCGTTACAACGCCATCAATAACGCCATACCGGGTCAGGTGCAGATCACGGCTGCCAGGACCGCTAGGCAATCGGCCATGGAAGCTGCCGAGCCCAAGGTGTTTGCGAAAGCCACGGACGCCGATGTCCAGCCGATCGTCGAGGATATTCAGGACATTCTGAACGATCCAAAGAACCGCCAGAACACTCAATTGCGGCAGTATGTTCGACCGCTCATTGAGCGGCTGGTGAACCCTGACGGCACGCCAAAGATTACCGATCCGAGGGAACTGTGGAGCTGGCGGCAGGACGTTCAGCACCTGACCTCAAAGGCCGCGCAGATCGGTGACCCGAACCTCTCGCGTGTTTCCGGTATACTTGGCAGGGTGCTCGATACCACCGACAATCAGATCGAGGCGGCGGCGCCGGGCTATAAGCCACAACTTCGGGATGATTACCGGACGCGATCACGAGAGATCGACGCTATGGAGGCGCTGAACGCAGAACGGTTCAAGCTGTTCGATAGTCAGAACATCCCGAACTACAATGCGGTCCAAGGGTTGATGCGGCGCCTTACTGATGCGCGGCAGACGAATGATCCTTATGAGCCATTCACCCATGTGCAGCAGAACACGCTTGATCAGCTTTGGAACATCCGCGACACCATGCGGCGATCGCGAGCGGCCGACCGACTGGCGGCGCCAAAGGGATCGCCAACGGCGCAGAACCTCGGTGATGCCATGCGAGCCGCTGGCAAAATGGCGCTGCAAAGTGCTGCCCCCGCGATTGGGGCCACAATAGGTTCAACTGTGATCCCTATTCCTGGCGTCGGTCCGGCGCTTGGCCTAGCCGCAGGCGCCGCCGTCAACCACCTTTTCTCGGAACGTGCGATGGCCCAGCGGCTGGCGGAAGGCCGTGCGCTGCTCCAGCCTAATCAACTGGGACCGCAACTTACGCCTTAGTGTGGCGGCGCGATCTCTTTGCCGTTTGTGTCGACGTATATGATGCGAGGCGACGCGGCGGGCTCAGTGATCAGCACGCGATGATAAGCCGGTGCTGACGCTGGCACCCCATGGTCTGCCAGCCTTGAGAGAACGAGGAAGGCACACAAGCACACAGTGGCCAGTGCGACTGACCGGCCCAGCCAAACCCATTCGCTCGGGCCGGGTCGTTTCTGCGGTGGCGGTGCGGGACGCGCTGGGGGCGGCGGGGGTGGCGCGGGACGCGGCGTGGGCGTCATAGGCTTCGGATAGAGCAACGCCATCCCGATCCGATAGTTTCTGGCCTGTCGGCAGCGCTCGATATACGCGAGTGTATAGACGCCAAGCACGATCCCACCAGCGACGCCGAAAATCAAATGCAGCATCATGCCGCTCCCTGATCGTGCGGCAGCCACCAGAAGACGATCCGCTGTGGTTTGGCTGAGGCCAGTACTGCTGCGTGAGCTTTGTCAGGACGGTATCGTCGGGGAAGGACATCTGATGCCGCCTCGCCTATGCCGTTAGCCAAAGCGCCGAGCATCATGACGGGCAACACCAGTGCCAGCACGATCGCCACCAGGGTCAGCCATGCCTGGATGAGGAGTTCAAACATCTATTTGCATTCCCAGATCCTTCCGCGCCGCGACCGTTGACGGCGATCTGCGGGCGCCGTATCTAGTGAACTCACTAGACGAAGGCAAGCGGTATGTCGATTACGGTCAACGCAACGGACGCTAATCAGCGTTTCGCGGAGCTATTGGGTAAGGCGGCCGCAGGCGAGACCGTCATCATCACCAAGCGCGGCGAGCCGGTGGCACAGCTCACCAGCTATCGCCCCGAGGCTGCCTCGCCTGAGCGAAAGGCGGCATGGGACCGACTACTTGCCCGGTTGGAGAAAGGGATCCCCGCGCCGGCCGGAGGGTGGGTTTGGAACAGAGAGGAGCTTTACAACAACGAGGACGGCAATCCGCGCGGCACGCCGAAAGGCTGGTAGCCGTGATGGGTATTCGCTTCACCTTCGACACCAACGTCCTGCTTTATGCCCTCGTGGAGCAGGACCAGACCAAACGCCGCGTCGCTCGCGATCTGATCCGCCGTGGCCGGGCCGCGGACTGCGTCATCACCCTGCAGACACTGGGCGAACTCTTCCGTGTGCTCACCGGCAAGCTACGAAGGCCAGCGGCGGAGGCCGCAGCCGTCGTGGCAGAATGGCGCGCTGCCGTGCCAGTGATTGCGGCTGACGAAGCCTGCCTGGTCGACGCCATGGACGCGGTCGTGGGGCATAGCTTGTCGTTCTGGGACGCCATGATGTGGATGACCGCCAAGCGCGCCGGGTGTCAGCTGTTGCTCAGCGAGGACGGCGACGATGGGCGCACGTTGGGCGGTGTGACGCTGGTCAACCCATTCACCTCACCGCGTGCGCCGTTGCTGGTGCAAGCGCTCAGCGGCAGGCGATAGGCCCACAATGTTGCTCGCCCATAAGATCGCGCTCGATCCCAACATGGCGCAGCGGCTGTATTTCGCCCGTGCCGCTGGCACCGCGCGCTTTGCGTGGAATTGGGCGCTTGGCCGCTGGCGGCAGGAATATGCGTTGCGCCGTGAATACTGCTGCGGGCCGTTTCCGTCCGAGGTGTCGCTGCGCCGCGAACTGAACGCGCTCAAGCGCGAGCACTTCCCGTGGATGTATGATGTCTCGAAGTGCGCCGTGCAGGAAGCGATCATTGATCTCGGCACAGCGTTTCGAGGCTTCTTCGACAAGCGCACGGAGTATCCACGCTTCAAGAGCAAAGATGACCGGCAGAGCTTCTGTGCTGCCAACGAGGCAGGCACGTTCCGCGCCGACGGCAAGCGCATCAAGCTGCCGGTCATTGGCTGGATCAGGATGCGCGAGGAAGTCCGTTTCCCAGGTCCTCTGAAGCGCGCCACGGTGTCCTGTGAGGCGGGCCGGTGGTTCGTGTCCCTGATGATCGATACCGACGCTGTGCGCCCTGTGGCGCAGCCTGAGGCCGCTGTCGGCATCGACCTCGGTGTGACCACGCTGGCGACGCTCTCGACCGGTGAGGCAATCGAAGGCCCGAAGTCGCACAAGGCGGCACTGAAGCGGCTACGCCGGGCCAACAAGGCGATGGCGCGCAAACGTCGTGGCTCCCGCAATGCCAGGAAGGCGAAAGCGCGGCTGTCACGCCTGCACCGTCGTGTGGCTGCGATCCGTCGTGACGCCACGCACAAGCTGACCACACGCATCACCAGGACATACGCAGTGATCGGCATCGAGGACCTGAACGTGCGCGGCATGGTGCGCAATCGCCATCTCGCCCGTGCAGTGTCGGATGGTGGCTTCCATGAATTCCGTCGGCAGATCACATACAAGGCACGGCTGTATGGCGCGCGCGTCGTGGTCGCTGATCGCTGGTATCCCTCAAGCAAGTCTTGCTCTTGCTGCGGCGTCATCAAGGAGACGCTGGCCTTGGCGGAAAGGACGTTCCGCTGCACTGACTGTGGTTTCGAGGCCGGGCGCGATGTGAACGCTGCCCTGAACCTCGCTGGGATGGCGGCCAGCTTGGCCGTGACAGCCTGTGGAGAGAACCGCGCTGGCGTAGGCCGCAAGGCCCGCGTGAAACGGTCCCCGATGAAGCAGGAAGAAGTCGAAGTGCTCAAGGAGGCCGCCTGATGGCGCCCCGAGAGATCATCAGAGATTTCAGAGCGGTTTGCCGATTTGTAGAGAGCGCCGAGGCTGCCGCGGCGTTCCAGGTCATTCGGCCGGCCGTTTTTGCCTGCGGTCAGCAAGTTCGATCAGGTGCCGACCGCCGAAGAACAGGACGCCGCGAGGAAATTAAACATCTAGTCGCATTCCCAGAGATCCTTCGCTCTGGCTTCAGACCGCGTCTGCCATTGCATGTTCGCAGGCGTGTCCGCGCCGCCGTGACAAAGCGGCCGGATGTGATCGACCACGTAGCCAGGACGGCCGTGCGGATAGCCGGTCTCGCGCATGAACTGCTCGCGCATCTCCGGGCTGCGGGCGATGCGGCCGTGGCTGTCGCGAGCGCACGAGGAGCAATAGCTGGAGTTGTGCCCGCCGCGCGCCTCGGCGACGGTCCCGCCGCCCGTGCCGAACGGATTGCGCGCGCTGTTCGGCGAGTACGGACTGCCGTACTGCCCGTAGGGGTTGTTGATGCTGTCTACCGAGTACGGACTGCCATATTGGCCGTAAGGGTTGGACACGCTGTTCGGATCGAACTGGTTGGTGTTCAGGTTGCCGAGATAGGTGCCATCCGGGGCATAGAGCTGCGGACTTTGGGCCCGCGCCGGGGCGGCGGCGAGCACGACGAGCCCGGCAAGCACAGCTAGAGGCAGCAACATCGGTTTGAGCCTTATCAGCAGTCGTGATGGTGATGGCCGCCGCCGCAGAGCAGCAGCCAGATGATGACGCCGGGCCAGCCGGCCAGCAGGAAGGCGAGCAGCAGGTGAAGCATCTGCGATCTCCGGCACTACGGATGTATCCACAGCACGGTATCCGCTATTCCGGTTAATCATCGCTGTGCATTGTCAGTATGCACCGCGTGCATTTGGCCGGTCACAGGAACGCCGCCCCCGCATGTTCCTTGAACAGATCGACCCGGCGGACGTACCCGCGCAGCGTGTCGAGGCTCTTGTGCCTGCTTACCTCGCTGAGCTTCCAGATCGAGGCGCCACTCTCCGCGGCTGACGTGAGGAACCCGCTGCGCAGGCTGTGGCCGCCGTAGGACGCGGGATCGAGGCCCACGCGTTGGGCGTAGCGCTTCACCACCCGCGCCGCGCTGTCGTCCGCCAGGGCCTCGCATGACACCCGGCCGCCCCGCGTCACCGCTCGGAACACCGGCCCGTTGCAGATCTCCGCCGCGGCCAGCCACGTCTGCACCGCCTCGACCGGGCGAAGCTTGTAGCCTCGGGGAATCGCGACCTCCTGCCCCTGCCCTTCCTGATCACCCTTGCTGCGCCGGATCAGGATCCGCAGCCCGTCGGGGACCTCGGTGAGATCAGCGACCTCGAGCGCGCAGAGCTCACTGCGCCGGAACGCGCCGGCGAACCCGAGGCACAGCAGCGCGCGGTCCCGCCTGCCGATCATGTTGTCGGGGCACAGCGCGATCATCTGGCCGATCAGATCCGCGGTCGCCGGCGCCTTGCCCTGCTTCGCCGACCCTATGGTACGGCGGATGCCACGCAGCACGGCTTTGACGGCCTCGCTGCCGGTCGGTGGCTCGTGGCCGGCCATCTTGTGGTGGTAGCCGATCGCCGCGGCGCGACGCCCGATGGTGCTGGCCTTGCGGCCGCTATCGGCGAGGCTGGAGAGGTAGGCAGCGACGATCCCCTGATGCGCTGGCAGGGCTGTGGCGCCCCTCAGAGCGCACCAGGCGGCGAAGTCGCGCCAGTCTGAGGCATAGGCCTCCCTGGTGGCCGCGCTCTTCTCATTTTCCGCGAATCGCATTGTCGCATCGATCTCGGCGGTGGTCAGCGCGCCGGGCAGCGTCGTGCCGAGAGGGATCAGGTCGTGCAAGGCGGGTCTCCAGTGGTCGGGGAATAGGAGTTATCCGACGTATATAGACATGCAATAGGTTACATAGCAAGTATATTGATGCTGCCAACGTAAGGGATTGCAGCCCTAGCGGGATGTATGTGATCCTACCGCAAGATGATTGTCACCGTCGGGAACACCAAGGGCGGCACCGGCAAGACCACGTTCGCGGTGCAGCTCGCGCTTGAGCGGCGGGCCGCCGGCCACGTCGTGCTGCTGGTCGATGCCGACCGGCAGGCGTCGGCCCAGAAGGTGATGACCATGCGGGCTGAGACGGGTCACAAGCCGCTCGCCTGCGTCCAACTAGCCGACGGCCGGCTCCTGCGCGCCCAGCTAGGCCCGTTGGTCGATCAGCACGACGACACGGTGATCGACGCCGGCGGCCATGACAGTGAGGCTCTCCGTGTCGCCATGCTACGCGCCGATCTGCTGGTGGTGCCGGTCCAACCGCGCGGCCTCGACGTGTTCGAACTGGAAACCATGGCCGCACTGATCGAGCGCGCGCAGGACGTGAGGCAGGATGAGGGGCGGCTGCCGCTACGGGCGCTGGCCGCGCTGTCCATGGCCGACCCAGGCGACAACCGTGACAGCCGCGACACGCTCGCGGCTCTCCGTGACTTGCCGGTGTTCACCATCTCCGAGGCCATCGTCCGGCGTCGCAAGGCCATCGCGAACGCCACGGCGAACGGTCTCTCGATCAATGAGTGGCGCCCGCTCGACCGGCTGGCGTGGGACGAAATCCGTCAATTGGCGTGCAATGTGTTCAATTGTGGAGTCATTGATAATGTCAATCCCAAAGCTGAAGCCCGCGGCGCGTAAGGCCGAGGCGTTCACCTCCGAAGCGCCGGACGCCAAGCGGGAATACAAGCTGCGCGGCCGCAAGCAGCCGTTGGCGCTCAACCTGCCGCCTGACCTGATTACCCAGGTGGATGCGGTGGCTGAGCAGGAGGAGCGGTCACGCTCGAAGATGATCGAGATGCTGATCCGGCTCGGATTGCAGCACTGGCAGATGAAGGAGGCCGCCTGATGGCCGGCCGGGCGAGCCGACGGACTGCCGAGCTCAAGGTGTTGCGGGCCGAGTTGGTGAAGCAGCTCGACCGGCTCGACTTCCGTTTCCACAACATCGGCCCGGCGCTCGCGGAGATGGCCCGGCACGCTGAACGCACCATCCGGCGGCTGATGCAGGAACCGGACGCATGAGCGACCACGACGACCGCACCGATATCCACGGTGGCCGCATCGCCACAACGGAGGCACGGCCGGAAGGCTTCTACTGGGTGATCCTCGGTCAGAACCCGCCCGAGATCGCGTACTGGGAACGCGGCGAATGGTGGCTGGCCGGGGAAGCGAAGCCGTGGCACCCGGAGGCGGTGACCGTCGCCAGCGAGCGGCTGGTATTCACGCCGCGCCTGAAGCCGGTGGCGTGATGCTGCAACCGATCGACGAGCCACCGCAGCGTCTGAGCCGCGCTGAATTCCACACCTGGGCCGCCGCCCAGCCTCGTGGCCGCTTCGAGCGCATCGGCGGTGTCGTGGTGGCTATGGCGCCGGAACGGGCCGTCCACAACCGTCTGAAGGCCGCCGCGTGGCTGCTATTGCGCCAGGGTATCCAGGCGAACCGATTCCCCTGCGAGGCCTTCCCCGACGGTGCGGGCGTAGAAATCGGCGAAGATGACGACTTCGAGCCCGACGTCATGGTCCACTGCGGTGAGCGGCTGACGGGCGAGGCAACCAAAGTGCCGGATCCGCTGATCGTCGTGGAAGTGCTGTCGCCCAGCACCAGCGCCACCGATCGCACGACCAAGCTCGAGAAGTATTTCCGGCTCCCGTCCGTGCAGCACTACCTGATTGTCTGGGCTGACCGGCGGCGGGTCGTGCATCATCGCCGCGCGGTCGGCAGCATCGAAACCACGGTGCACACCGAGGGCACGATCACGCTGGATCCGCCCGGCCTGCTATTTGACGTCGCTGGCCTCTACGCGGAGGCAGCAACTTGAGCGACCGGCTAGCGGCCGCGCACGGATGAGATGAGCAATCACGTCCTCTCCAAGCCCGAGTTGCGGCGATCGAAGCCAGGTCGAGCCGACTTCGCAGCACAGGCCCGCAATCCGATCACCGTGGTGCTCGATGGCGTGACCGGCAATTACAACATCGGTGCCATGTTCCGGCTGTGCGACGCATTCCTTGGTCGAGCGGCTGGTGATCTGCGGCGATACCACTCGGTCGCTGCTGCGCAAGCGGAAGGTCGTCCAGGCGGCGTCCGGGACGCAATGCTGGGTGCCATGGTCCGAGACGCCCGACGCCGTCACGGTGGTGCAAGCGGCCAAGGCAGCGGGGCAATGGATCGCGGTGGTGGAACTGACGGCCGAGAGCGTCACGCCGGCACAGATGCAGCCACGCTTTCCGGCTGTGCTGGTGCTCGGCAACGAGCGCTCCGGCGTTTCGCCCGAGGTGCTGGCCTATGCGGATCAGACGGTCGCGATTCCAATGCTGGGCATGGCGAACTCGCTGAATGTCGCCACTGCCGCCGCGATCGTGTTGCACGAGCTGCTCGGCGTCGGGCGCCATCCATGCTCATCCCCAACCAGGAGCAACGCCTGCCATGCCGCACCCCGTTCTGACGACCCGCGCTCTCAAGTGCACCGTTCTGCTCGATCCGGCCGAGGTCGAGGCGCTCGTCCTGGTCGAAGGCATGCCCCGCGTGCAGCTCAACGTCCGCACCGCCGACGGCAGCCGAACCGTTACCGCCGACATCGCCGCGAAGGCGGTCCGCAAGGCGCAGGCAGTGATAACCGAGCACGGCACGGACGGCGTGGCAGCGCTGCTACAGGGAAAACTCGGCATGGGCGACGTGCTGCTCGAGGCCGGGTTGGTGTGCCAGGTTAAAATCCAGAGGCCGGCCGCGATGGAGACAGCAGCGTGAACGCGCAACCGATGCGCGATGACTGAACGGATTGCTCCGCTGCTGCGCTGGGCAGAGGGCTACTACCCGAGCAGGCTGATCGAGCCGCCCGACATCGCCGGTATGAACCTGACCGACGCTGAACTGATCGAGCTGTTCGCGCGCGTGCCGTCGAGGCGGGCACATCACGCCCTGGTCGACCAACCCGCCATCCGTAATCGGCTGTCCGACACGACACTTTCCGATGCCGCGTCGGCGGCATGGCTACGCACGCAATGAGCTTCCGACTGAGCCGGATGGGAAAAACCGTAAAGAAACTTTACCGTTTTCTAAAATGCGTGATCCTAATCCGGTCGACCGGGCTCCGCCCCGCCAGCCCGTCCAGTCGCGGGACGCGGCTCCAGGGCCGTGGGGTGACCCCGGACCGCGCCGCCCGTTGGTGGTTCGGCTAGCCAGCGGGTATTTCTCCAACGATCTGCCCCTGTGCGGGTTCCTTCAGACCGGGCGAACTTGGCAGCTACGTTTTGATCGGACGGCTGGCGGCAACTCTGGGCTGTCGGCGCGAACGAATTGGTCCGCTTGCTCGCCGACCCGGCGCTCGCTGAAGGGAACCGGCTCAGGCTGCAGTTTTCGCTGCTCGCAGTGCGTCACCGATCGGACCGACTCCGTGGTGACCTCGCGGCACAACCAGCGGCCATGGTGAGGCCGGGAATATCGGTTATCCGACGCTACCGGCGCCTGGGGTGGCCCTGCCACCGACCGCCCGCGCCCTCACCGCTCGCCCACCACCTGCCAACCAGCCCGCACCAAATCGGCGGCTTTATCGCTGGCGTCCGGATAGCCGGCAGCGAGCAAGAACTTCAGCACCGCGGCGTGCGTTTTCGCCGCCGGCCACCGCTCCGCTTGCGCCTGCAACGCCTTGGCCAGGTGCGGAAGCGACTCCCGTGGCAGAGTTCTGACCCACCGCAGGAATGCGATCTCCATCGGGTCCGTCACCAGGACCGATTTCGGCTGTCGTTGTCCCCCTGTCCGGTGCCGCCGTCGGCTCAGAGCCGGTAATCCGCCTTGGCTACCTCATCGCCCAACAGGTCGCGGGCCATGCTCCACCCCAACAGCGTGTCGTGGTTGTCCCAGAGCGGCTTCTCGCCGCCCTCCAGATAGCCGCTGTAGGACAGCAGCACCGTCGCCTTCGCCCGCACCCCCTCGAGCGTGGTCGCCCGCAGGTCGGCCATCTCCTCCGCCAGGTCATGCTGCGCGGTCACGACGTGGCTCAGTTCACGCTCGGCGGGTAGATCGCGCCCATCCCCGATGACGTCGTTCAGGACGTGATACCGCCGCTGGAGTGGCAGCCACTCTGCGAACAGCCGCAGGATCTCCGCGTCGTCGCCGTTCGCCGCCGGGAACTTCGTATCACCGTGATACGAGGTGGCGAGCGCCGCGCCGGCCAGTAGTGCTGCGCTGCTGCCCGCGATCAGGCGCCGGCGGGAAGGGTTGGCGGTGGTGTCGCGTGTGTCCTGCATCTCGGCCTCCTGCATCCAGGGTTGCCGCATCAATCGTGGTTTCGATGCCACGATGATCCGGGGGGCGCTGAGGCTGCCACTGCGATGCGCACGCTCCTATCCTGACACGCTACTGACATGACATTGCCGCCCCCAGCAGGGCGCGCGGTTTTTGTGGTGCTGTTGCCTGAATCGAGACGCTTGTGCTTCGATTCGCATGCATGCTCGGCCCGATCCACTATGATCCAGCTACGATCGAACGTGCCTGCGGCGTCCACGCAGCGGCGTACGCCGCCCGCAAACAGCGGGGAGGCCGGTCGAACCAGCAGGGATCATCGTTCGAAACTGCCTACGCCGCCTATCGGATTGCTTTGGCGGGTTATCGTGCCTGCCAGGAGCCGGAAGCGGAGGACGATATCTGGTTTCAGGCGCAGACTGGCGGTTTTATCGATGACCTGGCCATCGTGACGGCGCAGGACACAGCACTCGCTCAAGCGAAAAGCGGCGTCGTGTCGTGGCACGCTGGCGACCACCCTCTCGCGGACGATTTTCGCTTGCAACGCCAATTAGATCAGGAGGCTGGCCGCACCGCACGCTACGAGCTGGTGGTGGCGTCGGACGAATATGCAGGGGCCATGCACGCTAGCAGGCCTGACGATTTGGCCGATATCTCCGTCACCGCGTTCCGTTGCGACGGCAAAAATTGGCTCGATCTGTTCGTTGCGCACCCAGACCTGCGCGAGGCGCTGGACGCGATCAGCCTACGGCGACCGCAGACAATCGTCCGGGAGCAGACATTTCAGCTCATTCTCGGCTGGTGGCTTCACCACGGCTGCTGTGGGCACCTTCGGGCCATGATGTTGGAGTTGGCGGAGCGGCCCGACGCGCTGGTACGCGTGCCGGGACCCGACTACGCGCTGTCCGCCGAGGTTGCGGCGGCGTTGGCGAACGTCGTTGGCCTCGTATGGTCCATTAGCGGCCGGCATTTCGCTTATGAGGTCGGAAACCTCAAGGGCTGGGCAGCCTTCCTCTGTGGCTCGGATCGCTTCCAACGCTTCGAGCGGTTCATGCTGGAGGAACATCCGACCGAGTGGAAAAGGGTAGTGGAGGAACTCAGGACGGAGTCCGACGATGACCGATAGGTTCACGCCGGCCGCGCAGCGCATCGGCGCCCCTGTCTTCGACCTGCTTGCGGAGATCGCGGATACGCAGACCGCGGCGACCCCCTACCGCGCTGCGATGACCAAGCTTGGCGGCTTGCTGGGTGGGGAACTCGCCGGCCGTTTCCCATTGCGTGGCAGCACTGTCTGCGTGGCCTTTACGGTTGAGGATGCGGACTTCCTCGCCCGTGGTCTGATCGGGGCTATCGAAGCCGCGGGTGGCCTGGTGAATCTGGCCTGCTTCTGGAACCGACGGGACAATCCCTATGACATCGACTGGCTTGATATCGCGCCGATCGTTCAGGAATACATCGAGCCACTGCCGCCAAAACTGGACCATCTGATTGTGCTGAAGTCGATCATCTCGGGAACCTGCGTGGTGCGGACTAATCTACTTCGCCTATTAGACGAGGCGGACCCAGAGACAATCCATATTGCCGCGCCAGTCATGCTCGAAGGGGCGGAGAGGCGGCTTGCAGAGTCGTTCTCTTCGGAACTGGTCGCGAGCTTTGATTTCGTCTCGTTTGCCATCGATACGGAGATAACACCCGAGGGAATTATCAAGCCGGGTATTGGCGGGGAGATATATGATCGCCTGGGCCTTGGGGGCATTACCAAGAAAAATGCGGTGATGCCGGCACTGGTCGAGGAGAGAATGGCAGGATCGACGGGCTGATCCCCACGGGCCGTCGCCAGAGTGGCGGTCTGGATCACCGCTGCTTGCCACCCAACACGCGCCTTCTCATGCTCCCGCGATGTTCGCCGTCACTGAGGAGGATGCCGTTGCGATCCGCGCCATCTACGAGCAGCGGGGCGAATTCGCGGCTGCGCTCGAGCTGCGGCGGCTGTTCCCTGGCATCGCCGACAACGCGCAGGCACGGGCGTGCGCTCGGACCATCGCCGGCTGGAAGCCGTTGCCGCTGCGACCGGTGAAGGGGATGCCTAACTAAACCGCCGCGGTTACGTCGGACGGTCTGACGCGGGTCGTGGCGTTGCGGCGGTAGCGAGCGCTAATGCCTCCGCCGCTCCGAACCCTTTACGCTTAAACAGCCGATAGTCGGCCAGCTGGGCGGACGACAGATGGCGCAGATCCGGACGAGGCTTGCGGGGCAGATCGGGCCGTGCGTGCTCGGGGATCGCGTGGAGCCGTCGGCCTTCGCGATCGAGGACGGGACGAACACGGTCAGTCAGCAGGGTCCGCAATTCGTCCCGTGCGCGGGGTTGAATTCGAGGCAATAGCAGCACGCGACACAGTGTCTCGTGGGTGCCTTCGAGGGCGGCCATCACTTCCCGCCATGTCGGCGGGCGGGGCTTGTGCGGCAACATATGCAGCATGATCCAGATCCTCCCGTGCGTTATCAGGCCGTCGCCGGCGGTCGATGCTGCCTGATTGCGCAGTCTGGGCAGCGTGGCGCTGGCTCGATCGCTGCCTCGTCGACAGCTAAACTAGCGGAATTCCGCTCTTTTCCAGGCCGACCGAGCGGCAGCGTTGCAAACCAATAGCGGCAGTCGGGACAGCGCAGCTTGACCATGCCGGGGAGGGGCTCCCATGGCTCGGCGTTGACCCGCCGCGCTGCTGCCTCGGCATCTGCCGGCACAGCCTTCTCCGGCCGCCGCTTGCTCAATGCGCCTTCCTTCGATCGAGCCGCCCGGGCTAAACCCGAGCCCTGCCACCTTCCCAGGCCTGCCGCCGCGCCGCCAGTAGGTCGGGCAGCCTCGCCGCACCCGCCAGCATGGCCGCCAGCGCTGCCCGACTTCCCTCGCGAGCCTCTTTCTTGAACTTACTCTCCCCTCCTCCAGCGCTTTGCTGGTTAGTGCGTTGCCCGGGCGTCACCGGCTCCTTGGGCACGATCAATCGATAACGGTTGGACGTTCTCAGGCTGCGCCACGCGGCGCGCACGCGGCGTTCCGACCATCGCACCAGACCAAGATCCCGGGCGGCCTGGAGGGCACGCAGGACCGTGCTGGCGTGGCAGTTAACGCGCTCCGCCAGGGTCTCGTGGGATGGGTGGATCGAGCCGCCGTGGCCGTAGGTCGCGAGCGTCAGCAGCACGTCACGATAGCCGCGTGTCAGGTTGCCGGCGCGGAATTCTTGCCAGACGCGTGTGGTCCAGGATGCAGGCATAGTTCGAGTGTCCTTCGGTTGACCGAAGGTCCGGCAGGTCAGCGGCGGGCACGCGTTTCCCCACCCTTCGTTCGAAGGCTCTTGCGAAGCGGTGCCGAAATCTGGGATGGTGATGTTGTCCAGACATCATCCATCTACGGCTTCGGCCGGAAAGTTGTGGCCCGCCCTTGTGGCGGGCTTCGGCTTTTAGGGGTTCTGGTTCAGCAATCTCCAGCGAATCGACCGCATCAGCGCGGCCTGTGTGACCGTTTCACGCCACCCCGCGTCGCTGCAAGCGTACTCCGGCGTCGGCGTCGGCGTCGTGCTGGTGTGATCTTGCCCGTTCACTGGGAACTGCTGCGCTTCTGGCGTGGCGCCGCTGCAGGTGGCGGAGCAGCGCCCTCGGCTTCGAGCCCCCGCCAGATCAGGGCGCGGATGCTTTCCGTCAGCGTGCTGATCCGCCGATTGCGCTGGTACGCTTCGATCGCCCGCCATTGCTCCTGGTCAAAGGCAATGGACAACAACCTTGGCGCTCGCAGCGTCGGCTTACGTCCCACATAGCCCATAAGCAACGTATCCCAGCGATTCGCAAATTTCTGTCGCTAAACTACGCTGCCAGATAGTATTTGACAACTTGTTATAATCGCCCGTGGCTGCCTCCCGCGTCGCGGTATCGCAACTTCGTCCGATAATGGCGCAACCAGTGCGTGATGATCGAACGCCAAAAGTGTTATGCGCATAACACTCGGGAAACGGGCAGCGACAGAGCCTAGCTTACGACAGTTCGCATGCCTCAGCCCGTCCAGTCTCCCGCAGTGGCGATCTGCGCCGGAAATCCGGTCTATCTGCGAGCTCTGAAGGGGGAGAGAATAGGGATTATCCGACCCTTTCCGACAGCGGAACGGCTACCGTGCCCGGCCTCCGCCATCGCCGGCAGCAGGCGCAAATCAGGCAGCATCCTGCCGCGCAACTTCTCCACAACGGCGCGGGTCGGACGCGGTGAAGCAAGGCTCAGGACTGTTGCTATTTCGGAAATACCATATGATTTGCGATTTAATTTGACTTTCTCTTTTTCGCCTCTACTTTCGGGGCCGTTGAGCTCGGGGGAAGCCTTTGGCGTCACGGCCCGAAAACGTCGACGAACTCGTCCGCAACGGCGTCCATCCCACGCGCGCTGTTGGTGTGACGAAATATCTGATGGAGGCCGGCCTGATCCCGCGTTCGACCCGTGGTAGGCACGGCCCGGGGCGCGTTCATTACGGGCTGACAGAGATGACGAGCATCGTGCTCGCCTGTGCGGCGCCACTCTACAGCCAGGCGGCAGCGACGGTTTCTCGCTTCGAAGACCACGTCGCGGATGCGGATTCACCCCTCGCTGGGCTTGGCTTGCGTGCATGGCTGGCCGACACCATGCGGAGTTTCCGGGCCATGACGTCGCAGCAGAAGGCTGCTGCTCTCGAGGACGACGGGCTGCTCGTGCTCGAGGTTGACCCCTACGATCCTAACCCGTTCACCGCAGTGGCTTGGATCGAGTGGGGTCCCGTCGACCGTAGGCAAAGAGTGTTTTTCCGCTGGCCCGAGCCTCACGTGCCGGACTGGCAGGTTCTGGGTGAACCGGAGCCCGCCTGTTCAACCACCTTCAGCTTTCGGGCCAGTTTCCGACTGTTGTTTTCGCTGGCCAAGCTGCTTCCAGACGAAAGCGCCGAGACCTCGCCAAAGGTCCCGGCGCTCCCTACCCAGCCGATCGACGAGAAACGACTCGACGACCTTCAAGGACTCAAGGACCTGTGAGGGTAAGAGAGAGGAAAGAACGCTTCAAGCGTTCCGTCGGCACGGCTGGTCGCTCACTCCAAGGAGAACCAACCGATGACCGATCACGATCGTATCCCTCTGGTGATGGTGGCGACTGAACTGGTCAAACGCGGCCACACCACCCGCGCACCGCTGTATCGCGAACTCTACACGGCGATCGCCAGCGGTCTGATTCCAGCCGATCGCGACAACGGTCGCTGGTATATACAGCCGAGCAATTTGCCGCTGATTGCGCAGGTGCTTTGCCATCCCTCGACGCGTCCAGCGTCAGAGCCCCAGGCCACCACGCCGTCGAAGCGCGTCCGCCGCCCAGCCATAGCTGCATAACGAAGACCCCTGCAACCGATTGCGCGGTGCAGGGGCTGACGCCAGGGACGGACCCTGAAGAGATGTGCGGGCTGCGCGTCTCTACCCGACCCTGGTGACGGCTTCAAGCAGCACCGCGTCCGACGAGAAAGGGCGCCCTGATGAAGTTTCCCGATTCCGTCACCCGCCTCGGCTTTCTCCGTGACGCCGAAGCGGTGTGGCTGCGCGGTCCTGACGCAACCGCCGAGGCATTCGCCGAAATCGCCCGACGGATTGGCGGCCTCCCTGCGATTATTACGGTTCTGCGCGAGGTCGAGCAGCGACCGCGACCGCCTCGCCGCCGGCGGGAAGTGCCTCGATGAGCGCCCCGCTGATTCTGCTCGACACCAGCAGCAGCATGACATCGCCGGTCGGTTCGCGCCGTCGCATCGACGTCTTGGCTGACATCCTGACCTCCGTCCTGCCGGCAACGCCGAACGTCCGGCTGTTCAGCTTCAACACCGTCGTCACCGAGTTGGAGCACGCCATCACCGAGCACGGCATCCACCTGCCGGAGCCCGAGGGCAGTACGGCGTTGCATCGTGCGATCGCGCAGGTCGCAGCCCTTCACCCGAACCCGCTGATCGTCATCTCCGACGGTGAGCCGGACGACGCGCGCGCCGCCCTCGATGCCGCATCTAGCCTCGGCTGCGTCATCCAGACGTTTTACTGCGGCGACGAGACCAACCGTGCGGCGATCAGCTTCCTGCGCGACCTCGCGCTCTGTAGCCGCGGCGGCATCGGCCGGATGCGCATCGGCAACCTAGCCAACCCCGAACAGCTCGCTGCCGACCTCCGTCCGTTACTCGCAGGACCGGCGCGATGACGGCAGCACTGACACAGCCGGCGTTGAAGCGGCTTGCCGCGATCATGGAGCGCACGGCATCGCCGTTCGATGCGGAACGGCTGACAGCACTGAGCCTCGCCAAGCAGCTGCTCGACGCAACCGGAATGGGCTGGGCCGACGTACTGCACGCTGAGCCGCCAGCACCGGTCGTCGTGCGCGCAGATCGCACATGGCGCCACTGCGCCGAGGAGTGCCTCTACGACCATACGCAGGCACTAAGCGAGTGGGAGCAAGGGTTTGTGCAGGACGTGCTGCGCCGCGGTCGCGCGCTGTCGCCCAAGCAGGCAGCCGTGCTGCGCCGCATCGCCACCACGTGCGGCGTGCCGGAGTGGCAACAGTGAACCCGCCCGGCGTCATGGTTTCCGACTGGAAGGCGCGCAGCTCTGGAACGCTGGTCGGATTCTTCTCAGCAAGCCTGCCGTCTGGCCTCGAGTTGCATGAGCTGATGGTGCATCACCGCGACGGCTCTTGGTGGCTCAGCTTTCCCTCGAAGCCAATGCTAGGGGCAGATGGCGCGGCACTGCGCGATGACAGTGGCAAGATCCGTTATTCAGCGCCGCTCGTCTCGTTCTCCAACCGTCAGGCACGGGATCGCTTCACCGAGCAGGTGCTGGCGGCGCTGCGCCAAGCCCTCCCGCAGGTGTTCGACGCGGAGCGTGCCTCGACATGAGCGCCCGATCTCGCGATCCCGCTGCATTGCGTGCGCAGCCGAAGCGCAACGGAAGCGACTTCTGGCCCACGCCGCAATGCCTGACCAGAGCGCTGATCGAGCATGTGCTGCCCGACCTGCCGCGAGCACCGATCTGGGAATGCGCAGCCGGTGATGGCCGCGTCGCCGAATCCATGCGCACCGCTGGCTACAGCGTGTTCGCCAGTGACATCGAGCCGCGCGGCGAAGCCATCGAACGCCGCGACTTCCTGCGCGACCACCCACCACAGCTCGGGTTGATCGCAGTCACGAATTCACCGTTCGGGAAGCATCTCACTCTGTTCATTACCCGCGGCCTGCAGCTGCTCGATCAGGGAGGCATTGAAGGCCTGGTGCTTCTCGTGCGGCACGACGCGTTGATGGCCCAAGAGCGGGTCGACGCCTTCAACCGCGCCGCATCGGTCCTGCACTGCAACTGGCGCGCAGTGTGGTTTGAAGGGAGCCGCGGCAACCCCCGCTGGACCTGCTCTTGGCTCACCTGGCTCCCGGGCCACACGGGCCGCCCCACTGCAGTGCGTTGGCTCCTGCCTCAACAGAAGCTGCGGCAGGCCTCCCTGCCATTCGATGACCGCATCCCGGCGGAGGTCATGCGCCCGCACCAGCAACTCAACGACAACGCAGAAGGAGACGTCGCATCATGACCACTACGCACGCCGAACTCGAGACCGCACGCTGTACCCTGCGCACCGTGCTGCTGGCCGCAGCCAATACATTGCACACGGCAGGCAGCGCCTTGCTTGAGGTTATGCAGGACGCACCAAAAGCGGCGACACAAGAAGATTGGGTAGCCATCGGCGCTGTAGACAATCTGCATTTCCGCCTGGTCGACCTGAGCGAACAGATCAACCTCGCAGCCGACATCGTCCAATTGCCACTCAAGCACTGAGGGAGAAGGCAATGGCCGAGATCATCCAACGCCGCGCCGCCATAAGCGAGCGCGAGAAAGCTCAAGCCACAGTTGAAGCTTGGATCGATGAGATAATCAACGAGATCGGTCCGCACGACGAGCAGGCGGTTCTCGAACTCCTCTTCATTCGCCACGAAGCCGAAATGCACGTGAACGAGGCCGTCAAGGAATTGCTTCTGCAATTGGGCTGCGAAGAGGCCGTGAAGCCGTATGTCGACCAAGGCTTGAGCGCCGCGGCCGTAGCCGATGCGGCAGACAAGGACATCAAGCGCGCGGCCGAAAAGAGACGCGACAGGCAGCACAAGCGGCACTGAGGAGGGAACGATGGCCGAGATCATCCAGCCTGACGCGTTCAACGAGCAGTTCACGATCTACCTCAACACCGAGGGAAAGCCGGTGCAGCGCGCGCTGCGTGAGATGACCGCTACCGAGGTGCTGCGGGCGCTGAAGTGGCAAACCGCTGAGGCGGACAAGCTGCAAGCCGAAGTCGAGCCGTGGCTGAAGATCGGGGAGCTGATTGAGGCAGGGCGGTCGGAGGAAGTGCCTGCAGACCTGACGGCCGACGAACTGCATGCCGCCGGCGCGAGATGCCACGCGGCAGCGGAGGCGTCGCTGCGTGTCAGACGGCTGCGCAGCCTGATCTGCACCACCATGCCGCAATGGAGGAACGGCAGCGGATTGCCTCTGGACAAAGCGCTGCACCGCTACTGGCCGCACGGGCGCGCGGCTTGAACGACAAAAACAAACGGGGGGCAGCATCATGAACGAGCGGCCACATTGGCGCCTGCTGAACGACGGCGAGGAACCCCCTGCTGGCCGCTATGCCCGCGATCTCGGCGATGGCCGCCGCGCCTGGTTCGACGATTCGGACGACGAGGCGGACGAAGACGAAGCCAGCAGCTTGCTCGACGTCGCACTCACCCTCGCCGCCGCCGGACTGCCGGTGTTCCCCTGCGCTGCCGACAAGAGGCCCGCAATCTCCAAGGCCAAGGGCGGCAACGGCTTCCACGATGCCAGCACCGATCCCGACCGGATCCGCGAACTCTGGGAGCTCGCCGGCCCTGCCGCGCAACTGATCGGCTCGCCAACGGGAGGCGCCAGCGGCTTCGACGCGTTGGATTTCGATCCGCGCCACGGTTCGGATAACTGGCGCGCGGCGAACATTCACCGGCTGCCGGAAACCCGCATCCATGGGACGCCAGGCCTGCCTAAGGCCCCGACTGATCCGGTGATGCCGGGAGAACACTGGCTATTCCGCCATGTCGACGGCGTGCGCAACATCCAGGACGGCAAGACGATCGCACCTGGCATCGATGTCAGAGGCACAGGTGGGTACATCTGCTTTCCACCCTCGGACGGCTACCGCGTTATCCATGAGGCCGAAATCGCGCCCTGGCCGGACTGGCTGCTGTCCATCGTCCTGAAGGCGTCCGAACCGGCACCACGGCCGGAGCCGAGCAGCTACGCCACCCCCGCAAAGGTCACCGACAATCGGCTGCGCGGTTTCATCGATCGCGAGGTCCGACGGGTGCGCGATGCACCAATCGGCGGACGCCACGGTGCACGTCTCGCCGCGTCTCGTTCAATCGGTGGCGTCGCAGCCGAGGCCGGACTGTCCGACGCCGAGGCTGAGGAGATGCTGATCGCCGCCCGGCCGCCGGAGGTCGAGGAGGAAAAGGAGCGCCGGACCATTCGCGACGGGCTCGCCTACGGCCGCGCCGCACCGATCGACCTGAACACGCTGCCTGACAGCGCACAGTTTCATGGGCATCGGCAACATCATGGCAATGGCGCGGCACCTCCGCCATTGCCGGACGACCGCAAGCCGCCCCTGGCCGAGGAGCCACCGCCGGAACTGGACGCGCCCCCACCTCCCGATGAAGACGCCGCCGCCGGCCCCGGACTGCCCGTCATCGTCTGCCGTGCCGGTGAACTGCCGCGTATGTTTGATGAGGCCGAGGCCGCGCTGCTGGCAGCCAACGTCGCAATCTATCAACGTGGCGTGCTCGTGCGCCCGGCCGAAGTCGAATATCCCGCATCCCATGGCCGCAAAACCCACAGCGCCGCACTGATCGCCGTCACCGGGCCAGTGCTGACCAAGCTGCTGTCGCAGGCGGCGATCTTTATGAAGTTCGATGGGCGCAAGAACCGCAACGTGGTGTGCGATCCGCCCGCCAAGTTGGTGGATATCATCCTGGCATCACGTGGCGACTGGCGCTTTCCAGTGGTGCGCGGCGTGCTGACCTCACCAACATTGCGGCCGGACGGTTCGCTGCTGACCACACCCGGCTATGACAAGCGCAGCCGCTACTACCTCATGTTTCCGTCCAATCTTGTGCTGCCGCCAATTCCAGATCGGCCTACGCGCGACGAGGCATTGGCATCGCTCGCTCGGCTCAACGCGCTGCTCGACGGCTACCCGTTCGCGGACCCTGTGTCCCGCGCGGTAGCGTTGTCCCTGCAGATGACGCAGGTGCTGCGCTGTGCGATGACGGTCTGCCCGATGCATGCGATCAGCGCCACCGCGCCATGTTCCGGCAAATCGCACCTCGTCGATCTGTGTAGCCACATCGCCATCGGCCGCTTCTGCCCGATCATGGGTCCAGGCAAGAGCGACGAAGAAACCGAGAAGGGGATCAACACTAAGCTGATATCAGGCACTCCAGCGTTCAGCATCGACAACGTCCACCACGCACTGGACATCCCGGCGCTCAATATCGCCACTGAACGCCCGCTGATCACCATCCGCGTATTCGGCACGCTCACCGATGTCGAGATCGAGAACGCGGTCTCCATCTACATGACAGGAAACAACCTCCCGATCATCGATGAGCAGATGCGCCGTACCGTGCGGTGTGTTCTGGACGCCGAGATCGAGCGCCCCGAACTGCGCCCGTTCCCCAGCGATCCTATCGAAATCGTTATGGCTGATCGCGGGCGATATGTTGCCGACATTTTGGTCATCGTCCGTGCCTACCTGACCGGGGGCACCCGTCCGGATATCCCGCCGCTCGGCTCCTACGCCGACTGGTCGCGCTTCGTGCGTGAGCCGTTGGTGTGGTTGGGTCAGCCCGATCCGGTCAAATCGATGGAAACGCTGCGGCAAGATGACCCGGCGACGCTTAGGCTGCAGGCAATCATCGACGCTTGGCACATCGCGTTTGGCATGGGCGAAAAGACTCTCGCTGAAGCCGCCAGCTACGCCACCACCGTGCCGATCTACCCTGGTTCGCACGCCGACCCAGACGCGGTGGACGCCTACAACGCCCACCGCGAAGCCCAATCCCAGCTGCTCGCCGCACTACGTGAAGCGTTCGCCGGCGCCCGCGAGGGTATCGATACCAGCCGCTGGGGCCAGTGGATGCGCAAATTCGCTGGCCGCATCGCTGGCGGTCTGAAGTTCGTCAAGGATACCACATCCGTCGGCCATCACGGCACGCGGTGGAGACTTTCGCGGAGCGTCCTTTGAGCGCGGGGGGAAAGGGATGGAGGGGATTGAACGCCGCTCCACGTACGGAAACTGTCATTCCATTGTACCAATCAACTGCCGTTCTCGCGCGCTTTGGTAGAAATGCCTCCCCTGGCCCCCCTATCTCCCCCAAACAACTGTTCGGTTGCCTTTTCACTGCCCCCCACAACCGTGCGCCGCAACGCAGCCGGCCCTCCGTTTCCCGTCACGTACGCGCGTGAGACCTGCGCCAGCTCAGCTGGAGCCGCCGTTCCGCGCTCTGAGACCGCCCACAAAGGAGAACCCCCCATGTCCGCATTCCTCGATGCTTTCGCGCGCTTCGCTGACGCTATGGAGGCGAAAGAGCCGGGATATAAAGTTCGCCGGGCCCAGGAGCGGCGAGAGCGAGAACGGCAATGGGGGGAATACCGCATCGCGGTGATCGCGAAATATGGCAGCGAAGACGCGGCCAAGGAGCCTACACCAATCGAGCAGACTATCGATGCTGCGGTGGAACCGTTGCGGCGCGGCGTGCGTGAGGGGACCCGAGCGGTGGAAAGCCTCGACGGCTGGCATCGCCTGCTTTCCACACGGGAGGCGCCGGACAGCGTCAGGCGTGCGGTCGAGCAGGCGGCGCCAATGCCGACCACGATCCTGGCGGCCAAGACCGAATACGATTTGTGGAACGAACGGGACGACGAATTGGCTGCAGCATGGGGAGCGGCACGCGGCGAAGCAGAGTATCTGTCGCTGGGCTGCTATCTTCGTCGGGACATGGTTCGAGACCTACTGGAGACCGGATTGCGGGCGCAGTCGATTGGGGATGTGTTGATACGCCAGCGGCACTACGTCGAGCGGGACTTCACCATGCACGAGGTCGAGCAAGCAGTGCTCGCCGATCTGGAGCACCTGGTGACGCTGCTCCCATGATATGCCGCATCCGTCAGCCAACGCCGATCGGTCGCAGTTGCAGCCCGTTGCCGTTCCGCGCAATGGTGCCGCCGCAACGCCTACTGTTCCGCCGGTCGGAGCCACCAACCATGTCAGAACCCGACGACATCAACGCCGCAGCGATCACTGCAGGCGTCGAACGCGCGATCACCAAATTGCTCACCGCGCCCGACCTCGACGGTGCGTTCTATGATGCCGTCCGCCAGGGCACCCGCGATGCAATCTGGTTGATTGCAGCCCAATCCAACGTCGATATGCCCCCCGCTGGTCATGCGAACTGACCGCCGTCATCTGCGCTCATAGTCGCCGATCATGGGCCGCCCGAGTAGCTACAACGACGAGCTTGCGCGCACGATCTGCTTGCGCATGGCCGAGGGTGAGTCGCTGAAAAAAATCTGTAGTGACGAAGGTATGCCAAACCGCAGCACCGTGAACGACTGGCGTCACGAGCATCCAGCGTTCGGCGCGATGTTCCAGCGCGCCAGGGAAGACTGCAGCGACACCATGGCGGAGGCAGCTGTCGCGGTGGCAATGACCGCAACGAGCGAGACCGCGCAGGCCGTGCGCGTTAAGTTCGATGCGTTGCGATGGTATGCGTCAAAGTTGGGGCCGAAAATTTACGGCGACCGAGTCCAGCATGTCGGCGATGGTGGCGGCGCAGTCCTGGTGAAGATCACCATCGACGACGCCACAGCGCGCGACGACGACTGCCAAGCTACTGCCGACGACAGCGATGCCCGAGCTGAACCTTAACCTGCACGTTAGACCGCTGTTGCGGCCGCTGGTTCGGCCGAGCACCCGTTTTGCTATCGCAGTTTGCCATCGTCGTGCCGGAAAGACGGTAGCAGCGGCGCAACGACTTCTGCTCTCAGCGCTGACCTGCGAGCGTCCCAACGCGCGCGTTGCCTACATCAGTCCGACACATGGACAGGCGAAACGCTCCGCCTGGGACTACCTCAAAGCATTGGCCGCACCTGTTCTGGCCGCACCACCGCACGAAAGCGAGCTGCGGCTCGACCTGGTGAAGGGCGCTCGCATCAGCTGCTACGGTGCCGAGAACGGTGAGGCACTGCGCGGTGTTTATTTGGACGACGTCGTGCTCGATGAAGCGGCCGACATGGCGCCGAGTTTCTGGCCCACTGTCGTGCGACCCACACTCTCCGACCGCAACGGTAAGGCGCTGTTCATCGGCACGCCGAAGGGGCGAAACGAATTCCACCGTATATACGAGGCCGCGCGCATCGATCCGGCCTGGACCGCTCTGATGCTGCGCGCCAGCGACACGGGCGCCATCTCCGAAGCCGAACTCGAGGCTGCGCGCCGCGATCTCACGCCTGAACAATGGGCACAGGAGTACAACTGCAGCTTTGATGCCGCCATCCTCGGTGCCTACTTCGCGAAGGAGCTCGATGAAGCGCAGAGCGCGGGCCGCATCACCAGCGTGCCCTACGATCCGGAGCTGCCCGTCCACACTGCGTGGGACCTGGGCATTTCTGACTCGACAGCGATCTGGTTCTTTCAGGTCGTCGGGACGGAAATCCACGTGATCGACTACTACGAATCGTCCGGCTACGGCCTACCACATTACGCTTCAGTGCTTAGCGCCCGTGGCTACAACTACGGTGCCGAATATCTGCCGCATGATGCACGGGCACGCCAACTAGGCACCGGTCGTTCGCTGTGGGAGACGTTGCGCTCGCTGACCAATCGCATCCCGCGCATCGTGCCGCACCAGAATGTCATGGACGGCATCAACGCAGCGCGCCTGACGATCGGCTCTGCCTGGTTCGACGAGGACAAGTGCCACGATGGGCTGGAAATGCTTCGGGCGTATCGCGCCGACTATGACGATAAGCGCAAGGTGTTCACCGACCGGCCACGGCATGACTTCGCCTCGCATGGGGCCGACAGCTGGCGCTACCTCTCACTCGCCTGGCGGGAAATGCAGCCGGAGAAACCCAAGGCCCCGCCGGTGCGAGATTCCTGGGATAGAGCATTTGAGCGGGCGGCCAGCGGTGACTACACCTCGTCGTGGCGCACGGCCTGACGACACCAAGGCGCAGTCCGCGCCGTGCGGCACTCGACAGACAGAGTTCCGGCCTGCTGGGCAGAGAGTTCGCAGCCGATGCAGATCGCACGTTCGGTCAAGTATCGTCGATCGTCAGGCCGGTCATATTCCCAAGAGTTGGGAATTTGCGGGCAACGTTCATATAGTTGGCTGCCGTGCTGTCCGACCAGCCGAACCGCGCCGCCAGCCTGCTGGGCGAGGATGCGCCCACCTTCGATGCCAACTGCGCGCGGCTGTTCAAGCTGGATTATCATCTCTCCGAGTTCCGTCGCTGGCGTCTGAGAACGCCACACAACGCGGCACCACAGCAGCGGCAAGTCTGGATGCTGTCGCTGCTATCAGCCGGGTATTGGCTCATAGTCTGATCCACTACGACGAGCAGACATTCTCCAAAATTTTTGAGAATGTCGGACTCGATTATAATTATCTGCGCGGGCACGTATTAGGCAGCCATGCCATAGGCGAGCCTTGTATCTTGCAGGCGCTGCCTTCAGGCGCGTTCACCACGAACCAGATCCGCCTCGCGCTCGGCGTCCTGAAGGACAGCGGGCGCATGGCCGCGATCATGGCGGAAGCGCGCGGCGACAACAGCGAGCGGAACGCTGCGCCTGTGTTCGACGCCAACTGCGCCCGCCTGTTCCGGCTGGATTATCATCTCTCCGAGTTCCGTCGCATCGTCACTGATCAGACGGTGCGGTCTTACCTACCGGTAGACCAGCAGTTCGCATTCGCGCAGAAGATCATTGCTGCGCTTGGCGAAACTGAATTGACGGCGGTGCGACTGCGCGAGCTAGCCAATGTAATCTTTTATGAGGATCTTGGTGTTCCACGTTCTGCCATGCGCAATTCCCGCCTGCGTATGAGCGACGATCGTGTGCGCGATGCGCTCAACATGATGCGGCGCGGCACCCACGATATCAAGCGTTCCTGTGCGTTAGTAGCAGATCTGATCGCTGAGGGTGTGGATGTCTCGCCCGACATCGTTGCGAGGTTCGTTGCGTATATCAGCGAGCTGGATATTGCGCTCAAAACCATCGTGCCGAGCAAGCCTGGCAAGCGAGCCAGCAACTTACGTCTGATCGTTGGTAATGGGGAGAATGTCGCATGAGTGATGATGTTGTCCGTGTGCACCCATCAACATTGGGAAAGGAGTTCTTTGAGCTTTACCGTGAGTTGTTTGCGACAGCGTCCCTGGAGGTCGCTGTTACCCGGCAGGGCTTCTACATCAAGCAGAGGGAGTTTGACGACTTCCTGGTGCAGCATGGTCTGCTGGATGCCCCGGTGGATGACTTCAACTCCAACAGCATATTGCGCCGTGGTGCCGTCATGCGTCGCAACGAGGCGCGTCAGAGCATGAACACGGCGGCCCTGAAGTCTGAGGACTATCCGGCGTTCTCTGTGTCGGCGGCAAAGCCTGTGCGACAGGAAGACGGGTCGGCGGCTGTGATGATGCGGGTTAAGCTGATCAACCACTACGCGGTAGACAGACCGATTGAACTGGCACGGCAACTCGGAACCTCAGCGAAGCACTGTGCGCGACAGACGCGAGCGTTCCAGAAGCTGGCGGTCAAGCACCCTGGGATTACGTCGAAGGTGCGTGACTATGCGGTGCTGGCGATCCTGGCCGAGCCGATCCTGGAGGCGGTGCAGAAGATGGCGCTGCGTTGGGAAGCGGAATTGCGTCGCACGGATCTGACGCCGCGGCGATGAGCCCCTTCCGACTCAACCATTATCAGGGTAGAAACGAGAAGAGCCTCGGCGGGAACCGAGGCTCGACCGTAGCATTAACCG
>Ga0247664_1000062_pt1 | contig 29330 bp, 50 predicted proteins | sample CNK05_metaG_FD_182715 | JGI IMG/M metagenome (GOLD analysis project Ga0247664, IMG submission 182715) | Soil microbial communities from Purdue University Martell Research Forest, Indiana, United States - CNK05 | ecosystem: Environmental > Terrestrial > Soil > Temperate forest > Bulk soil...
CCGTTCGCGTGGGAAGAGATCCCCGATACAGGCGTGTTCGAGGTCGACGCCGCGGGCTCCGCCGGCATGCTCGTCCGCCGTCGCGTCTTCGACGAGATCGGCGACCCGTGGTTCCGCTCGACCGGCGGTGTCGTGCTCAACGAAGACGTCACGTTCTGCGCTGACGCCCGTGACTGCGGCTACCGGGTGTTCGCCACCGCAGACGTCACCATGGGCCACCTCGGGATCTTCAACGTCCGCCCGTTGCGGCGCGGCGGACGCTGGGGCGCGCTCACCGAGTTCTCGAGCCCGGAGGAGCAGTTCCGCGAAGTGTTCATGCCCGACATCGAAGAACCCCACCCGGTAGCGGTCAATGGGCGTTGACATCAGCGGGCACCCGTCCGCCGAAATCTACTTCGAGAACGGCTCCTCCCAGTTGATCACCGTCTGCGCCCACTGCGGCGAGATGCGAACCATCCTGTTCCTCCGCCGCGACCGCTGGTACTGCACCAAATGTCGCACCGAGGGGGCAGCCCCGCCCAACCTGTACCCCGTCTCCTAGAAGGAGGACAGCATGGCCGAGATCTTCCCCAACGAAGGTCTAACCCTCATCTACGCCGCCGCACCAAAGGGCGGCACCGGCCCAGCCAACACATGGCTCGGGCTCTTCACCGCGTTCACCGCGTCCACGGTCGGAACGTCCGCCGCGGTGATCGCGTCCTGGAACGAAGTCTCCGTCGCCGGCGCGTACGTGCGGCAGACCATCTCGAGCGCGTCATGGGGCACCGCCGCAACCACCGCGTCGGCGTGGGGCTCCGCAGCCGCGCAGGTCACGTTCGCCACCGCCACTGCGGTGTGGGGCACGGTGAACGGGTTCATCATCGCGAACAGCGCCACCGGCGGCGCCGGCAATGTGTGGTATGGCGCGAACTTCGACGACACAACCGCCGTCGTCGTGAACACCAACGACGTGATCAAGGTCACCCCGTCCTGGCTCTACACCGGCTAATGATCGGCAGGGCCGTCGCCCGCTCCACCGGGCCATTTCCCAACGACCCGGACGAGCGGGCATTACTCGCGGAGCAGGACACCCGTCTGCTGGCGGTGGTGACGTTTGCGCCTTGGCCGGGATTTGTGGCGTCGGCGCAGCTGGTGGGTCTGACGTTCGGTGATGATCGGGCTCGGCGGCTAGGTGTGGCGCGGGACGCCCTCGGACGGTTCAGGAAGGCGGCATAGATGGCGGTGACGGATGTTCACGGCTCGACGCTGGCCGACGGCACCGAGCAAACCCTGGCGGACACGTCGGCGGCTGGCACGTACGTGTTCTCGTTCGACGCGAATCCGATGGTGGCCGGTGACGTTGTCGAGCTCCGCCTGTACGAGATGGTGCTTACGTCGGGTACCAGGCGGGTGGCGTATTACGCGCGGTATGACGGTGCCCAGCCGGCGGACGACCAAATCAAGATCAGTGTCCCGATCTCGACGGCGTTGACTGATTCGGGTGCGGTGCGTGCCACGATGAAGCAGACGAAAGGCACGAATCACACGTACGCGTGGAACGTGAAGAAGTTCGCGTGAGCGACTGGCCCCGCTGTCTGCTTACAACACCTCAATACGGAACGATCCACAGCGGCGGACTTGGCAGTTTGCAGTCAATTCACCTTGCGATAGCCGGGCTCAACTTTTCGGTAGCCGCCGCGTGGCCCGCAGCCAACCGAGCCCTCTATACCCCCTTTCTGATCGAGACAACAGTTACCGCGTACAAGATGGCGTTCGAGGTCGGAGCGCAGGCAGGAAACTGTGACGTAGGCATCTACGACGAGCTCGGGAACAGGCTTGTCTCGAAAGGCTCGACTGCCGTGGGGGCGGCCGGTCTTCAGGTGATCGACATCGCCGATACGGTGCTCACGCCCGGCGTCTACTACATGGCGATGAACGTTGACACGACTACCACCTTGACTATCGCCCGCGTGAATCCTCAGGTGCTACTGACCCAGGTAGGTGGTATGCAACAGCAGGCAGTCGGGGCGGTAACACTACCCAACCCGGCGGTATTCGCCAACCCAGCAAGCGCATACATACCGAGTATGAGCGTTGCGTTTAAGGTCACCATCTAAATGGCCGATTTTCCCGCGAATCCGCCAACTCCCCTATTCGTCCACACATGGACACAGTGGTCGTCGGCACTCGACCTATACAAAATACACGGCACACTGACTATTACCGCGTCAGCGACCTGGCCCGTGGCAAGCACCGCGTTTTATATGCCAATATGGTTGCCGTGGCACTATCCGGTAGCCCGAGTGTTTTGGATAAACGGCTCCTCCGTCACAAGCGTTAACGTGGATTTCGGAATCTATAACGATGACGGCGTGTTGATATACAACACTACGTCTACCGCCCGCGCGGGTGCCAGCGTTGTTCAATACGTGACACCGAGCGCTCCGTTCATTCTTCCGCCAGGCCGTTACTATTTTGCTCATTCCTGTGATTCGATCACCACAAACCGCGGAGGGATGGCTACATCAACGGGAACAGTCGCTCGGTATGCGCTGGCGGGATTACTGCAAGAAGCATCTGCTTTGCCGCTACCCGCAACGATGACACCCGTCACAGTCGCCAACGTATTCTTTCCGCTCTGCGGCATCACCCGAACAGCGAGCGGCTTTTAAATGCCCGCGCTATCTACACGCCATATTGAGCCGCTTCTCCCGGCCGGGACAGCAGGTCCGTTCGTCTACACCGAAACCGGTAGTGCCACAGCGGGAGCGAACGGTGCCGGGGCCGCCACCTCGCTCCTCAACGAGACAGGCGTCGGCATTGCGGGCACAGCGGCCGCGGGCACCAACGCACTCATCGTTACCGAAACCGGCAGCGCCAAAGCAGGAGCGAACGGTGCCGGCGCAGACCAGTTCTTCCCCTCCGAAACAGGCTCCGCGACAGCAGGCGGCATCGGCGCAGGCACACGGCAGCGCGTCCTTACCCGCTCAGGCAACGGTGTTGCTGGGGCGAACGGCCAGGGCGTCGACGCGATGCTCAGCGTCGAAACCGGCAGCGCCACCGTCGGCGGCGTCGGCGCAGGCGCGTCCGTCCACATCTCCGGCGGCGGCGTCACCTACACCAAAGCAGGGGCAGCCATCGTCGGTCTGGTCGGCGAAGGCGTCGACGTCGATATGGCAACCGAAACAGGCGCCGCCATTGCGGGAACGACAGCGGCCGGGTCAAGACAACGCGACCGCATCCGCACAGGCAGCGCCACCGTTGGGCTCGTCGGCGCGGGCGCTGACGTTGACATCGCCGCCGAAACCGGCAACGCCAAGGTCGGCGCCAACGGGCAAGGCGCAGACGCGATGGTCTTCGTGGAGGCGGGCAGCGCCACCGCAGGCACAACCGCCGCAGGCTCGAGCGCGTCCGAGGAGTACGCAGCCGGTGCGGGCATCGCAGGAACCACAGCCGCGGGCGTGTCCGCCAGCGTCTACCAGGAGACAGGCGCAGCAACCGCAGGACTCACAGCCGCCGGTGGCGACGTTGACATCGCAGCGGAGACAGGGTTCGGCAAGGTCGGCGGGGTTGGCGCGGGCTCAGTCATCAAGGCGGGGCAGTCCGACCACTTCGGCCACGGCGTCGCAGGCACCACCGCCGCAGGGCAATCCGAGTCCCTGTTCGTCAGGGCGGGCGCAGGCGTCGCCGCCGGAACAGCGGCGGGAACACACGCGGCCGACCACACCCGGGCAGGCACCGGCCTCTCCTCAGGCACCGCGGCCGGCACCCGCGCCGTCATCCATGCGCGTGCCGGATCAGCAACCGCAGGAACCACGGCGGCGGGCTCGAGCGCCAGCGTGTTCGCCAAGGCCGGGTACGGCGTCGCAGGCACCACGGCAGCCGGGGCATCCTCAACCACCCGCGCCAGCTTCGACAAGACAGGCTCAGCGAAGGCAGGCACCACCGCCGCCGGCGCGAGAGCAGTCATCCACGACCGGGCCGGGACAGGCATCGCCGGACTCGTCGCGCAGGGCGCACGAACAGTCGTCTACACCGAAACCGGCTTCGCCGTCCTCCAAGGCACCGGCTCCGGCGTCCGTGTCTTCGAGTACGACCGGCACGGATACGCCATCGCAGGCACCAAAGGCACAGGCGAAGCAGAAGCCGGATCCGGCGCCCCAACCACCGGGGAACTCCTGTTCATGCTGCTCGGCCAGCTGGACGACGGCGAAACCGGCCACTTGGATCACGACAGGGAAGGGGCGCTCGTATGACCGTCATTGTCACGTTTGACGATTACGTCCCGGTCGCACGCTTCGACGCCGTCCCCTGGACAAACGCGCTCATCGAAGAGAGCGCCACCGTGGACGGCACCTACACGCTCATCGACACGATCGCGCTCGTCCCACCCGACCCAGACCCGTCCACGCCCGCCACCCGGTCGTTCACCACCGCGCTCGGCACCGCCGTCGACTACTGGTACCGCGTCAAGTTCCAGGACGCCGCGCTGAACGTGTCGCTTCCCTCCGTGCCGCTGCAAAACAGTGTCGTCGCGTCAAGCCTGTACGCGACCACGCTCGAGCTCGCCGGCATCCTCCATCTCACGTCGAGCGAGGCAGCCAGGAGAGTACCCCTCACCCGTGTCATCGCTGCCGCCAGCGCGGAGATTGATAGCGAACTTGGCCGCGGCGCCCCCTACTCCGCCTCGGACGTGCCCCCGCTCGTCACTGAAGTCTGTCTCGAACGCGCCGTGGAGCACTGGCGGCAAATGGAGTCGCCCTTCGGCGTGCTCGGCCTCGGAGCGGAATCCGGCCCGATCATCACCGCCTCCGATTCGTGGAACAGGTACGCGCACAAGCTCGCGCCGCTCAAGGTCGCGTGGGGGATCGCGTGAGCCCCCCGCTCATCGAAGACATCTTCGCGGCGCTGATGACACAGATCGCCGGGGAAGTCATACCGGCCTCCGCCGAAGGCATCCAAGTGTCAACCGAGGGGCACCTGATCTGGAGCCCGACCCCGCCGAGCATCGACGTGTATCCCGCCGAGGAGTTTCAGTCGCAGGAGTCGTTTGGGCTTGGCAACACGACGGTGTTCGTGAACGTCCGCGCCCGCGTGAACACTCCCGAACATGACGGCGCGCAGAGCCTCATCCTGTCGTTGATGGATCCGCGTGCGGCCACGTCGGTGCAGCAGGCGATCCTCAGCGACCAGACGTTGAGCGGGAACGTGGAGCAGGCGATGCTGAGCGCTGGCCCATCAAACTACGGCATCTTCCCCGACCCATCAGGGCAGGGCTCCTATCTCGGATGTACGTGGACAGTCAGGCTCGTGCTGTGAGAATCACCTGGCTCTCGAACGCACCGTGGGGCCGCTCCGGCTACTCGGAGCAGACCGCCCTCTTCTGCCGCAGGTTGAGGGCGCTCGGCCACGACATCTCGATCGTCGCCAACTACGGGCTGAACGAGATGATCACCACCTGGGACGGGTTCACCATCTACCCAACCGACGGGCAATGGGGCAACGCCACCATCGACGTCTATGCGAAGCACTCAAACGCAGACATCGTCATCGCGCTCTGCGACGCATGGGTGCTTCACCCCGACGAGTGGCCCGACGTCAAGATCGCGATTTGGGCGCCCGTCGATCACTACCCGATCCCGCCCAAGGTGCTCAAGTCGCTGGCGCACCCGAACGTGACACCGATCGCCATGAGCCGGTTCGGGGAGCGGATGATGCGCGACGTCAAACTCGACCCCGTCTACGTCCCGCACGGCTACGACCCGAAAGTCTTCAGGCCTACCCCCGAGTTGCGGGACAAGATCCGCGACACGATGGGTGTGCCCCGCGACGCGTTCCTCGCCGGCATGGTCGCCGCCAACCGCAGCAGCGGCGTCGCCCGCAAGGCGTTCCCGCAGGCGTTTCACGCGTTCGCGAACCTGTCCAAGACCGTCGATGACGCCTATCTGTACTGCCACTGTGACCCGATGGCCGGGCACGAGGGAGCGTTCGGGATGGACTTGGACAAGCTCCGCAAGATGCTCGGCATCCCGGAAGACCGCATCATGTTCCCGTCACGGGAGGCACGCATCCTCGGAATGGACGCGCAGGTTGTCGCGCACCTGTACCAGGCGATGGACTGCCTGCTCGCCCCCAGCATGGGCGAGGGGTTCGGTATCCCGATCGTGGAGGCGCAAGCCTGCGGCACCCCGGTCATCACTAGCAACCACTCAGCCATGACCGAACTGTCCGAGGCTGGCTGGCTGGTGCAGGGCGACCCGTGGTGGGATCAAGCCGCCGACAGCTTCTTCTTCATGCCGTTCATCCACTCGATCACCTCCGCGCTCGAGCAGGCGTACGAGGTGCGCGGCGACCCGCGTGTCAGGCAGGCGGCGGTGGAGTTCGCACAGCCCTACGACGCGAACAAGATCACGCTGGACTACTGGGTGCCGGCGCTCGAGCGGTTCGGGCAGCCTGCGGAGAGCAGACAGGTGCGACGGGCGCGGGAGCGCAAGCTGGCGAAGGCGAACGCGTGACGCTCACGATCCTCTGCGTCACAGACGGGCAGCCGTACGCGCAGCCGTTCATCGACAACATGGAGCAACTCGCCGCAGACCTCGGCTGCGGGTTTGTGGAGTACGACGGCACCTGCGCCGGCTACATCGAGAAGGTGCTAGACGAGGCGATAGCGGACTGCCCCGACGGGTACATCTTGCGCTTGGACGATGACGAGAAGCCGGACGCTGCGATGGTCGACTGGCTCGCAGGGCGCGAGTACGAAGCGTCACCGCACTGGGCGTTCCCGCGGCTCAACCTGTACCCCGATGAGGAGCACTACCTGACCGGGTTCGACCTGTACCCCGACCCGCAAACACGGCTGTCCACAAAGCGCATGTCCGGGGGCAGGCACCTCATCCACGACGGATCACCGTACGGCACCGGGCGCATGGCCCCCTGCCACATCGAGCATCACAAGTTCCTCGTCCGCACCCTCGAGGAGCGGTGGGAGACGCTGTACCGCTACGAGCAGCTACAACCCGGCGCGGGCTCGAGGTTCGTGCAGTTCAGCGCACCTGAAGACCTCCACGACCCGCGCCTCCAGGTTGTCGCCCGGGAAGTCGTGCCCGCGTGACCCCAATCACCGTCACCGCCGAATCCCTCCAGCTGCTCCGCGGCCGCGCCTGCGTGTCCGATGACGAGCTCGCCCTGATCGCCCGCACCGTCGCCCAGGCAGGGGACGGCGACCACCTGGAGATCGGGAGCATGTGGGGCGGCACCGCCATCGCAGCCGCCAAAGCCAAGATCGACGCCGGCCACACCGGAAACATCCTGTGTGTCGACTCGTTCATCGGCTCCGACGGCGAGTGGGGCACTGCCACGCCGGAAATCTTCTGGGCGAACGTGCAGGCAGCCGGTGTACGTAAGCGCGTCCATCTACGGGTGGAGTCCTCAAGCCCGTGGCCGTTCCTGCCCCGCAAACGGTTCGTGTCCGCGCTGATCGACGGCGACCATGGGGCGCCCTGGCCGCAGACCGACTGGGACAACGTGTCGAAGGTGTGCCCGCTCATCCTCGTCCACGACGTCGGCCGTGACAGCGCCTGCACCGACCTCCACAACAGGCTCCTCGATGACCCCGAGTGGAAGGTGCTCGAGTACGCGCAGCCGTGGATGTACCTCTACGGGCGGGTGACGTGAAGCCGTACGCCACCCTCATCAGCTTCGGCACCGGCGACGTGTTCGCCCGCTACCTCGCGCAGATGTTCCAGAGCGCCGAGCTGAACTTCTTCCCCGGACGCGCACAGTTGCTCGCGCTGGACACCGTGCCGGAGTGGCCGTACTCGGTGCGCGACAGGCACTCTCGCATCCTCGAGAACCATCACAGGATCCGCGGCGACTTCGTCCTCTTCCTTGACGCCGACATGCTGTTCGTAGACCTCGTCGCTGACGAGATCGTCGCGGACGGCCTCACCGTCGTTGGACATCCGTGTATGCCCGCAGGCACCGACCCCGACCTACTCACGTACGAGCGCAACCCGGAGTCGGTCGCGTACATCCCCTACGGACGCGGTGATCGCTACTACTACGGCGCGCTGATCGGCGGCCCGACGGACATCTTTCTCGAGTACTCCGCGCAGGTGCACGAGATGTGCCAGGTCGATGGCGACTACTCGCCCGTGTGGCAAGACGAGTCCTACTTGAACCGCATCCTGCTCGACAGTCCGCCCGCGCTCGAGCTCGACCAACGGTACTGCGCGTGGTGGACAAGCAACGTTGACGACCCGCGCATTCGGGTGCTGGAGAAAACGCCCGAGGAGATCCACGCTCGCAACCACCAAGGGAAGGAGGCTGTCACCGCATGACCAGCAGCACGCCGTCCATCACGAGCAAGGAGGAGTAGCAAATGCCTGGAAAGGTTTTCAGCAGCCCCAAGGTGTCCGTGAACGGGGTCGACCTCTCGACTTGGTGCGACAAGGCGACCGTCACCCTGTCGCTCGGCTCCGCGGACATCACCACGTTCGGGGCGACCAACTCCATGAAGGCGCCGACGCTCGGTGACGCAGTCATCACCTGTGACTTCTTCACTGACTACGCGACCTCGGGGCCGAACCAGACCCTGAGCGCCATGTTCACGAACAGCCGGGCGAACGTCACCGGCACGGTGGAGATCATCCCCGTCGGCGCAACGGGCATCTCCGCGACGAACCCGCGGATCACGATGCCGGCGGCGTTCCTGATGAACTACACCGGTGGCGACTTCGCAGTTGCGGACGCCAGCAAGTTCTCCGCGGAGTTCCAGAACGGAGGGACGGCCGGGATCACGTTCGGAACGGTCTAAACCGTGGCTGCATCACAGGGCACGGTAGTAGTCAAGGGGTACAGGGAGCTCGACCGAGCGTTCCGCAACGTGTCCAAGGACGTGTCCAGGACGCAGCGGGCTGCGCTCAAAGTGGTGGCGGAACCCGCCCGTGCAGCAGCGGAGCAGCTGGCGGTCGGGAACATCACGAACATCGGGTCGCACTGGTCACGCATGCGGCTCGGCGTCTTGGCCCGCGGCGTCTACCTGGCGCCGACATCGCGCAGAACGTCGGGAGGCTCCCCACGCCCCAACCTCGCCCCGCTCCTCATGGACAGGGCGATGCAACCAGCCGTCGACCAGAACGAGGACAAGATCATCATCGGCCTCGAGCACTGGCTGGACGGGATCGCAATCAAGAACGGTTTCTAGGGAGGGTGCTGTGAGCAAGCTAGTGATCGACGGGGTGTTCGGCCTCGACGGCGAATACGAAGCAGACCTGTCCTACTTCACGAACAGGGAACTGCACCAGATCAAGAAGCAGACCGGCATCCGTGCCGGCGAGTTCTCCGAGGCGTTCGCGTCCGGTGACAACGACGTGATGGTGGCGTTCGCCGTCGTCATCCTCAATCGCGCCGGGAAGGAAGGCGCGGAGGATCTGCTGTGGGACGCGAAGGCCGGCTCCGTCACGTTGCTGCTCGATGACGAGGACGAAGAGGGCGATGCGGGTGAGGGTGGAGTTGGTGCTCGCCCCCCGGACTCACCGACGACGAGTGGGCCAGAGAGCTCGCCGGACGCAGACTCCTCCGGCAGCGACGAGAACGAGCCTTCTACCGAGACTTCACCGACACCTTTGGCCCTCTTGGAGAGCGACCCGAGTCCTACTGGTTTCCCGCGCTCGGCCACTGGTGCGGCGTAAGAGTGACCGATGTCGCTGAGATGACGCCTCAGCAGTTGATGGCGTGCTTCGAGTTCATGCCGAGGGACAAGTAGCGTGGCGCGCGCTCTCGTCGTAGAGATCATCGGGGACAGCCGCAACCTCCAGAAGAACCTCGGCAGCGCCACAAAGGCGACAAAGGGTTTCGAGTTGTCGCTGAAGAGCCTGGCGAAGACGGTCGGAGTGGTGTTCGGTGCGGCGACGGTCGTCCACGGGCTCGAGGACATCATCGGCAAGGCGATGGAGTCCGAGGTGTCGATGGCGAAGCTGAACGCGGCGTTCAAGAGTTCCGGCGTGTCGATGCGGCAATACGCCACGGAGGTGGACAGGGCGCAGGCCGCAGGCCGCCGGCTCGGCTTCTCCAACATCGACACCCAGGCGGGGCTCGCGAAGTTGGTGGTAGCGACGCAGTCTGGGTCGCTGGCGATCAAAGACCTGGCGACCGCCGAGGACTTGGCGCGGTTCAAGCACATCACGCTCGCCCAGTCCTCGCAGATGCTGTCCCAGGCGATGACCGGCTCCGCCCGTGCGGTGAAGCAACTCGGGATCAACGTGGTGCCGGTCACAACGAACCTGAACGCGCTGCGGGAGGCGCATAAGGCGGCGGGGACGAAGGCGACGGAGCAGGAGATCGCGACGGCGAAGTTGGCGGACAAGCAGGCGACGGGCGCGAAGATCATCGAGATCGTCACCCAGCGTCTGCACGGTCAGGCCGACGCCTATGCCTCGACGACGTCGGGAGCGATGGCACGTTTCCGCGCCGCGCTCGAGGATTTGGAGGAACGCATCGGGCAGAAGTTGCTACCCACGATGACGAAGTGGGCGAACTACCTGACCGACCACCTGCCGCAGATCGAGAAGTTCCTGAAGGGGCTGGCGGACAAGGCGCAGACGCTATGGAGCGCGGTTCAGAAACTCGTGGACATCACCGGCGGGTGGCGCTCCGTGCTGCTCGGCCTGGTCGGGCTCAAGCTCGTGTCGATGTTCACCGCGTGGCAGGGCGGGCTCAAGGGGCTGATCGGCGCGTCGGGTGGCGGCGGCCTTGTCGGCGCTGATGCTGCCGCACTTAGCCTCGGCGGACGGCTGAAGAATCTCGCCAGGTTCGGCGCTATCGGGATCTCCATCCCTGTGTGGATCAACATCGGCACCCACTTCATCGGTGACAACACCAAGGATCTCGTCACGACACTGCTCAAGTACGGGCTGCCGCAGTTCATCCCTGCGGCGCTGATCGCGAAGGGCGCGCAGAACATTTTCAGCGGCAACCAGACGATGTCGCCGGCGCAGGCCAAGGCCCAGTTCATCAAAGAGGCGATGAAGAACGGCATGACCCGCAAAGAAGCTGAGGCCGAATACAACCGGCGTGCCAAGGGCGGCTCGTCGGTGAACGCGGGTGGGAAGGCCGGGTCGAAGCGCGGCATCGGCGGCGCGGGCTCCGTCTACAGCGGCGCCTCCGTGGAACCCGCGTTCAGCCACCCATCCACCCACCCAACCCGTGGGCTGTCCGGCTACCCGGCGTTTGACTACATGGTGAAAGCCGGTACCGCCGTGAAGGCCCCGGAGGACGGGTACATCGTCGGCCACTCCGGCTCCAGACCCACGGGACACCCCGCCGACGTGTACGGGTACTCGCTCTACTTCTACGGCGTCGAGACGCACAGCATGTACTTCATGACGCATCTATCCGACGCGGCCGGGGACGGGTACTACCCCAAGGGCAGCGTCATCGGCTTCGTCGCTGACCAAGGCAAAGGCTCCCACGTCCACGTTGGCGTAAACAAGGGCAGCGGCCGTCTCGCGACACCCGATCGCGCGCCGGGCGGTACCGGCCGTCTCGCTGGCACGCACGGATTCAAGAGCGCCGCCGCGGCCGCCTTGGGGAGCGCGGTAGGCGTCGACCCGTTCGCCGCTCTCGGCGGCAGTGGCGGAGGCAGTAGTGGCGGCAGGGTGGCAGGAAAACCCGGCAAGCCCGCCGCTCCCATCTTCGGTGCTGTCGGCAAGCAGATCGCGGACGACGTCACCAGCGCCACCACGCATATCGCCACCAGCCTGGACAAGATGATGAAGATGATCATCGCGAAACAGGCTGCGCTCGCCGCCGCTATCGCCCGCATGCGCGCCGCCGTCTCCTCCGCGTTCCAGGACTTCGCCAGCCAAGCCATGTCGGCGTTCGACGCCATCAACAACGCGTGGAAGTCGCCCTCGGCCCTAAAGCTCCAGAAGATGCAGGCCGAGGACACCGCCAAAGCAGCCGCCCGAGCCTACGCCGACGCGGTCGAGCAGTACGGCGTCAACAGCCCCGAGGCGCTCGAGGCCGCCCGCGCGTGGGAGGAGTCGCAACTCGAGGCGCAGGCCCAGGCCGAGCAGGAAGCCCACGACAAGAAGGTGAAGGCGGACAGGGACGCGTTCGAGAAACGCCTGGCCGAGCTCCAGAAGCAGGCGGGCAGCGCCAAGACACGCGCGCAAGCAGCAAAGATCCAAAAGGAGATCAACGCGCTGTTCTCCGAATACGGCATCACCCAGGACAGCCTCCAGGCCGCCACCGACTGGCAAACCGCACAGAGCCTGTTCGTTGGGGCGATCGGCAACCTCAAGAAGTCGCTAGACGCGCTCACCGCCGCCATCGACAAGTCGCCGCGTCCCAGTCCCGGCACAAGCAACCCCGGCGCGAGCACCCCCGGCCCCGGACTCGCTAGCGGAGGGTTCCTCGCCGGCGCCGAAGGACAGGGCATACCCATCCTCGCCCACGCCAACGAGTTCGTGCTCCAGTCCAGCGCCACCCGCAAGATCGGTATCCCCGCATTGGCGTACATGAACCGCACCGGCAACCTCCCCCGCTACGACGAAGGCGGGGTGGTTCACCCGTGGCAGCTCGACGACGCCTACATGGATCCCGGCTATCGCGACAAACTCATGGAAGCAGAACGGCAAGCCAAATTGAAGTACGGCGGCTCGAGCATCTTCAACCCGAAGAACTGGACACCAGACATCGTCAACACCGCCGGCAAGTACCACGACATGCTCACCCGACGCTACGGCGACCTGATCCACTTCGAGGACGGATGGATACCGGAGATCTACCTGTCGGTGCAGAAGGCCGCGGGCATCATCGAGAGCGCGCTCACGGATCCGCCCGACAACATCTGGAACCGCACGCACGGCACCGTCTGGTACGACCAGGGCCGCGGGCGCAAGGCCGCGATCCCGTCCAGGCTCGGGAAGTACGGGTACGGGACGGGCAGTTGGGGGAGCGGCGTCACCCCCGCGCGGCTCGAGGACATCGCCAGCGGCTACATCCCCTCGTTCGCGATGGGCGGTGTGATGCCGCACACCGGGCTCGCCTACGTCCACCAGGGTGAGACGATCAGCCGCGCAGGCGCAGGGCCCACAACCATCATCCTCCAGGTCGACCGTCAGGTGCTCGGAAAGATCGTCACCGACGAAGTGGTTGCGGCAGGCGGTCGCGGCGGCCCCTTACAGGCCCGACTCCCATAGGTGGCCTCAGCCAAGCTACTCCCCGGCTACAGCGCCTACATCAAAGTCGAAATTGACTTCACCTCCAACTGGAACGTGGCCCTTGCCTCCGCGTCGTTCACCGACGTCACCGCCGACCTGCGCTTCCAAGACGGCATCAGCTGGGACAGAGGCAAGAACGCCGCGTGGGATCAGCTCTCCCCCGGCTCGTTCAACTTCACCCTCGACAACCGCGCAGGCACCTACGAGCCCGCCACCAACAGCAACGTCGTCGGCACCCGACTGTGCCGGATTACCCTCTACTACCCGAACCCGACAACGACCGCCTATGTGCAGCTCGTCGGGGTCATCGACAAGTTCGACGTCGTCTACCCCTCCTACGGCAAGGATCAGGTCGTCAACGTGTCCGGCGTCGACTGGCTCACCAGCCTGTGGCTTTCCAAGATCATCAGTGTCGCCGCGCCCTTGGCTACCTCAACAGGCTGGTACCAGGCGATATGCAACGCCGCCGGCATCCCCGCCAGCTACCAATCTTTCGCCGCTGGGACGTTTACGCTGAAGCCCGCCACGATCAACAAGACCGACTGCATGAGCGCGCTCAGCAACATCGCCAACAGCCAGGTGCATTTCCTGTACGTCAGCAAGACAGGGGTGATCACCGCCGTCGCGTTGGCGTCCGGCTCGAGCTCGCAGACCTATGACGACACGTCGGCCACCTACCCGTTCACCGACCTGAAAGGCGGGACGGGCGGCACGGGCACGTACACCATCGTCGAGGTCGCGCAGCCCGGCTCCATCACCGTCTCCGCCGGCGACAACCCGCCGGTGACGGCGAACATCGCCGGTACACCGCTGCCGAAGACGAAGTTTGGGCCGCAGGTGTTGCAGATCAACGCCGCGCCGGTGACGAACCCGTCCGGGCTGGTGGCGAGCTGGGCGGCTGCGGTGCCGACCCCCGCAACGTACTGGTGGCGTGAGTTGGAGATCAAGCCGCTACGGGCGCCCGCCACGCTCGTCCCGGCCGTGCTCGCGGCCGAGCTCGGCGACAGGATCACCGTCGTCCGTCACCCGTTGCAGGGCGGCACCATCAGCAAGGCCGCGTCGATCCGCAGCATTAAGCACGACATCAAGGGGGGTGACTGGACAGTGACCTATGGGCTGACCGACCGCTGATGGCCGACCGGCTCACCTACACCCGGCCCGTAGTCGGTGGCGACGTGGCCGCGCAGGGGACACCGGACATGACCCTCGCCGTCGGCGCCGGGTACGTGCTCATCGCCAACGCGTCCGTGGCAGTAGCCGCAGGGAACGTCACCGTGACCGCCGCCGACGCCACACAGGATCGCCTAGACGCCGTCGTAGTAGACGCCTCCGGAACCAAGAGCGTGCTCGCCGGCCCCGTCAACGACGGCATCAACGTCCAGCCACCCGACGCCACCGGGTACGCGCTGCTCGCCACCGTGTACGTGCTGAACCAGGCACATGCGGACTACACCGGCACGATCACCAACGCCATGCTCACCGACATGAGACAAGCCGCGTTCGTGGAGCAGCCGCAGCAGGCGCAGACGTTCTCCTACACCTACTCCACTGCGACCACGTCGACCGACCCGGGCACGGCCACGTTCAACTTCAACAGCACCACCGCGTCCGCGATCACCACCATGTACATCAGCTACACGTCCGCCACCTCACCGATCAGCGCCCTCCCGTGGTTGAAACAAGGCACGTCCATCAGTGGCGTGCGCCTCAGCCCCTACCTGCTCCGGCTGCGCTCGAGGAAAGACCCGAACAACTGGATCATGCTCGAAGTGCTCGGCGGCAGCATCACCGACCACACCACGTTCGGAGACATGCCCGCCAAGTTCGTCGCCAAGTCCAACTCCGGCTCCACCATTCCGTTGAGCACGGACACGTACGACACCATCTTCGAGTTCTGCGGGGTCGCCCCCGTCACCTACCTGTTCGACACCGCGAACCTCACAGGTGACGTCACGATGACGAACGCCAACCAGTTCTATGACGGGCCGAGCCTCGCCAGCATCGGCACCTCCACCTCCACGATCTGGCTCGACGCGTACATCACCGTCCTCGCCGGCGCGAACCTAGACAAGATCACCGCGAAACTCTGGAACGGCACGGCGACAGTCGCGGAGGGCGGGGCTGTCGGAAGCAACGTCACCGCCGTCACCATCCACCTGAGCGGCATCCGTCAACCAGGGGGCGCGGAGACGTGGAAGATCAGCGCCGCCTCGACCGGGGCGGGCGGGACGGTAAAGGCGGCAGCGTCAGCGAACTCCGCGGGAAACTTCGCCAGCCGCATCAGTTACATGAGGATCAACTGATGCCCGCGCAGAACCCGTCGTGGTACCCGGAGTGCGAGTACCGCCAGATCCACCGGGCGTTCGCCCGCGCGTCCTGCAATTGCACCCCCAACCACTTGGCAACCTTGGGGAGCTCGTGAAGGGCGCGGCACTGCGTGAACGACTCGTCGCGCCACCTCGGCCCACCCCGCAAATGCATCCCCTCATGGATAACCGCGACCAGCGCGACCTGCTCGTCATAACTCGCCTGCCACTGGAACCGATGGCGGATCATGCGGGTGACGAGTTGGCAGTCGCCGGCGTTGATGCGGGCGCTCGAGCCCGGCCCGGTACCTTCACTGTTCAGGTTCGTGAAGGACTGGCCGGCGGGCGTTGGGGCACAAATGGCGGTGACTGGTCGCTGGGCTACGCGGGTAAGGATCTGCGTTGTGGTGGGTGACCCCGCTGCTCCTGCGGTGGCGCAGAGGATGGCGGCGGCGAGCGCGACGAGGCAGGTCATGGTGATCTTTCGGACTGTCTCGACGCTCAGGCCGACGATGCTCGCGATGTGGCGCAACGTCATGCCTGCGGCGCGGGCTCGGCGCATGGTGGCGTGGAGTTCTTGCTTGGCGTGCTCTTTCTCGGCGGTAGCAACGGCAAGACGGTCGAGGCAAGTCCAGTCGGGCACGATGTTGTCGTGCGACCACTTGCGGCGATTGCAAGAAGCGCACAGTGTTTGCAAGTTGTCCATCTCATCGCTACCACCACGCGAGATGGCGACGACGTGATCGATCGTCAGGTCTTCGCGCGTCTGACAGTGCAGGCAAGTGAAGTTATCCCGTGCCCAGACCGACCATCTGACCGCTTCGCTGATGTACGCCATACCTCAATCGTACCACCAGCTAGACAATTTGTCACGCGGTTAGACGGACAGGAGAGGTAATGGTCTACCCCCACCCCAAAGGCACCCGGCACGTCTACATCGCCGGTGGTGTCCCCGACGGACTCCACGAAACCAGCGGGTTGCCCCATTCGTGGGCGTTGGACTTCATGGCCCCCGGAGGCACACGCATGCTCGCCCCCGAAGCCGGCAAAATCACCAAGCTCTCAGGGCACAACCCCGGCGAAGGAGTCATCGACGGCAGCATCTACGGCTGGTCGCTCTACCTCAAAACCACCGCGGGCATCCTCTACTTCGCCACCCACCTCGAAAACAGGGACGTGAAGGTCGGCCAGTACGTCCGCAAAGGCGACATCCTCGGCCACGTCGGACACTGGCCCCACGACCCCGGACGCAGCCACACGCATCTCGGCGTCACCCACCCGAACGGGGAGGAGGCTGCGAAGCTGTACATCTGCAAGGTCGCGAAGGCGACGAAAATCACGGGCCAGTGGCCCGCTATGTAGGGAGGCATTATGGCTGTGACAGCATCGAAGATCAGCGACGACCGCGACGTCTACAGCATCGAGTACGACAAGGACGCGGTCAGCGGCGACACGATCAAGGCGACGTTCTCGAACCCCGGCGACAAGAGCGTGTACGCGGGCCTGAACGACGGCACGTTCATCGTCACCGTGGAGAAGGGCTACAAGGGCACCGACGAGGTGCTGGTGGAAGGGAACGTCGGCGGCTCCGACGAGGGAACCGTCACGTTCGGCTAGTCCAGTGGTTGCCGTCGCCACCCTCTCCGCTCTCGCGCTTGTCGCGGTGATCGCATCGTTCCTGTACACGCGGTCACGGATCCAGGAGATCCATGTGCTCGTGAACCGGCGGCTCGAGCTCGCGTTGCAGGAGATCCGTGACCTGAAACAGGAAGCAGAGAGGCGGTCAAAGTGAGCGTTCGTCAAACCGTGGGGCGGCCCCCACGCAACTGCGGTTCTGCCAGGGCGTCACCGGGCAGGGCCGGCAGTGGGTAGCTGGCTTGTCATCGCGGAGGCGAACGTCTACGCCGTGCCTGTCGCCGCACTCATCGTGTCCGCTGCGGCGCTCGTGTACGGGGCGATGGGCGGGCACCGCCAGAGCCGAGACCGGGAGATAGCAGACCTGCGGGACGAACTACGGGAGTGCAGGAGCCAGCGCTCCGCGCTCGAGCGGGAGAACATCGCGCTGATGCGACAGTTGACGAGCGAGCGGAAAGAGAACGAAACGTGACGGAGTGGTTGAAGGGGCATCTGTTCATCAGCCGCGGCGCGCTGATCTTCTTCCTTGCGTCGTGGCTCGTGTTCGGAGGCTGGATCATCCACCAGAACCAGATTCTGTCCAACCAACAAGACAAGGATGCCCGACTTGCGGAGCGTGCTGCTGCAAACCAGCACGCGACCGGCTGCCTCATCAAGGTGTTCCTACTCAACCAGCCGAACCTTGACGAGCGCGTCGTGCTCGTGCTCAGTCAGGTGTTCCCGAAGCTACCGGAGAAGTGTCCATGAGCCGACTCGCCGCCGTCCTCGCGCTCGTCTGCACCGTCGCTGTTGTCACCGCCGTCCTGAACGTTCCGGGTGACGCCGCCCTCACCGGCAAGATCACCCTAACCGCCATCGCGATGGAGCACAACGTGCAGGGCGTGTTCCCCGGGGCGATGGAGACGTGGCGCTACAGCCTCACGTCGATCCGCCGCAACCCGGCCAGGCCGTTCGGGTACATGGTGCTGTCCTGCGCCCGCATCCAAGCAGAGAACACCCTCCGGCAATGCGTCGGCACCGCCAGCCTACCCCGCGGCAAGATCACCGTCAGCGGATCGTTCCTGTACGCGCAGCTGTGGACGCTCGCCGTCACCGGAGGCACCGACGACTACGCCGGCGCGACCGGCACAGCCACATCCATCCAGACACGCAAGTCCAAGACCGTGTTCGTGCTCACGTTCAACCTCACCTAGGAGGAGACATGTCCGACACGCAGAGCTGGATCCTGATCGTTGAGGTCGGCATTCTCGCCGGGCTCGCCCTACTTGCCGCGCTCAGGCCATGAAAGACGACTTCCAGTTCGCCGCGGTTGCGGCAATCGCCGCGCTCGTCATCGTGTGCCTCACCGTCCTGGCTGTCACCGACAGCAACCCGATCGAGCTCCACGGCGCGCTGCTGTTCATCCTCGGCGGACTCGTCGGGGTGGCCGTCCCAAAGAACGGCGGCAAATGAGCCAGCCGACCCGCCCAGACACCGTGGAGGTGTACATGCGCGTCGACGGCCTGTGGGACTGGCGGCGCAAAGCCCCGAACGGCCAGGTCGTCGCCACCTCCGGCGGACAGGGGTACACCACCAGGTCTGACGTGAAACTGGCGGCGGTCAGGGAGAACGCTGGCGTGCAGGTGCTCGAGGTGGCCGAGTGACCGACTGGCCGAAGAAACACTCCTGGTGGCTCGACGCCGCCCGCCTCCGCGTCGGCCTCCTCAAACGCCCACAGCCACAAGTCCCGCATATGACCTTCCCCAAGTGGGCCCCGGAGATCAACGAGCTCAACACGTTCACCGCCTGGCTCCTCTGGAAGAACGACGGCATGAAGCGCCCGCGCCCGAAAGTGTGGAAGCGGGTGCCGGCGTACGCGTGGAAGGTGTGGGGCGAATACCAGACGGCGCACCCGAAACCGAAGCCGCCCAAGCCAACACCGCCGCCTCCTGGTGATCCGCCAACGTGGACGCTACCCGGCCCGTTGGTGGAGTCCGGCGTGTACGGCGACAACGACTGGCACAACCTCATGACCAAAGGCACCATCGCCGAGATACGCGTCCCCGGCGTCTGCCCACTATGGGAATGCAACCAGGTCAACGGGTCGGGCCACGGGTGGCTCGGCCAGATCGAAGGACACGACCAAAAGCAGCAGGCCGTCGACCTGCTCGAGCAGCACCGCCAACCCGGTGACCACCTCGCCATCGTCGGCACCCTCAACGTCCCCGTCCACGACATCCTCCACCTCGTCAACGTCTGCTACGCCGAGCTCAACGCGCAGGCCGGCTGGGAACCATACGGCAACGCCAACCGCATCCTGTTCCAGGCCCACCAGGACGGATGGACATACGCGAAACCCAACTACGGCGTCTACGTCCCCGTCAGCCTGCAGGACTACTTCGACTATGTGCCCGAAGTGTGGGATCCCGCCACGAACAGGTTTGTGCCCGGCACCGAACCGCAAGGACACCCCGGCTCAGATTTCGGGGTGTTCTCCGCGCAGGGCGCCGGCGACACGAACTCGTGGGCGACGATCAACAGCGTGTAGGCTCTCCCCAGTAGCGTCCTCCGTGTCGCTACCCGTTGACAGACGGCCCCGCCCCTCTTCGGCTACCACCAGGAGGGGCGGGGTTTTTTCGTTCCCCTAGACAACGGCGTACCAGTGTGGTACCGTCACGGGCCATATGAGTACCGAGACTGAAACCAAGCTCGTCAAGACCTACGTCAACGCCACAACCAAGGCGCGGCTCGAGGCGCTCGCCGCCAAAGAGGAGCGCAGCGTGGCGTTCATCATCCGCCGCATGATCCGCGAAGGCCTCGTCCGCGAAGAGATCGCCGCGGCCACGGAGACAGCATGAAGATCACGCTGCGGGAAGCACAAGCGGCGCACCGGGCGGTAGCCCAAGCCATCGCTGATGGCGAACTGTTGCGCGACTGGTGCGAAGTCTGCGGCGAAGAGGCGCAGGCCCACCACGACGACTACCGCAGGCCGTTGGACGTGCGCTGGCTCTGCCGCTCCCATCACCGACTCTGGCACAACCAGCATCCGAGCGGGGTGGACTGGAACTCCGACGGAAAGCAGATCGTCACGTTCCGTATCCCGCGTGCCCTGCTCGAACAGGTTGAGGCGCTAGCCGCCGACAACCATCGCACGCTATCCCAGGAGATTCGCCTCGCGATGGTCAAGCACCTAGCAGCAGCGGCGCGGGCATGACTCTCCGCGCCCCCGACGGCCGGTACCGGCAGAACATCGACCCGCACCCGCCGCGGCCACCGCTCGCCTATCTCATCTGCCCCGGCCACGTCGCCCGAGACGGCCACTACACCGAAGGCTGCGGAGACGTGCGGGCTGTCGTCAAGCGGAAGAAGGTCTACGTCCGGCCGGGGAAGTGGGCGATGGTGCCGGTGCTCGTGTGCCCGCACTGCGAAACCCGGTTGCTACCGACAAGGTTGGAGATCGAACGAACGAGAGGGAGGGCATGACCAGCCAGGAACAGACCGCGCTTACTCTACTGACAAGGCTCGTAGGGGAACAGCCAGACGACGCCGACCAATGGTACGTCGACTTCTTCGGCAAGACCCTGGTGATCGACTCCTCCCTGGATCTCACCGAGGACGAGTGCGCGCTTATTACGCACCTGCGCGGAGCGCCCAGATGAGTCCCGTCAACATCAAGCGCACCACCACCAACAAGGGGCGGTACTACGAATGGCGCGCCGAAGACGGCAAATTCTGGAGCGTCACCACGATCGTGAACGGCGGGCTGCCCAAGCCGGTGCTCGTCAACTGGGCGAAGAAGTTCACCGCCGAGTACGCCATCGACAACTACGCCCGGTTGGGCGTGCTGCTCGAGCCGAGCCCCGACGGGTTCGTCGACCGTGAGGGCGCTCTCGACTGGCTGAAGAACGCCAGCTTTCGTGACCGCGACCGCCGCGGCGCTCTCGGCACGCTCGTCCACGACGCCGCCGAGGCGTACATCCTCGGCAAGCCGACGCCGGACTGGACGCCAGACATGCGTCCGCGGATGTTCGAGTTCATGCGCTTCCTCTCCGACCATAAACCCGACTACATGGACGGCATGGTCGAAGCACCCGTCTACAACCGCGCCGAACGCTACGCCGGCACCCTCGACGGGATCTGCGACATCGGCGGGCGCCGCGTCCTCATCGACTACAAAACAGGAAAAGGCGTCTACCCCGAGGTCGCATTGCAGCTCGCCGCGTACAGGCACGCCGAGTTCATCGGCGCACCCGACGGCAGCGAAATCCCCATGCCATCCGTCGACGCCTGTGTTGTCCTGCACATCCCTGATGAGGGTGAGTACCAGCTGATCGAAGTCCGCGCGGACGACGAGGTGTTCCAGGCGTTCAAGTACGTGCGGGAGGTGTTCCGGTTCATGGAGGAGACGTCGAAGCGGGTGCTGCTCGGCCCGTTCCCGTCCACACTGGAGAGTGCGCTGAGCGAGCCCGGGGTATCTGACAAGGCCGTCGGCCCGGTCACCGACGGAAGGCATAGCCCCTTGGCTACCGGGAGCGACCCCGGCTCGCTGAGCGACGCCGAACAGTTGGGCATCGCGACCGTGGCGCGCGGACAAACAGATTTGCCGGAGGGGTACTAGCCATGCCGATCCTCGAACTCCAACGCAGGTTTATGACCCTCGGCCGAGTACGCCTCGGGGAAAAGGGCCCGAAGGGCGAGCCGAAGCGGCTCGACTCGTTCCGCTTCACCACCGCGAGCCAGGATCTGATCCATGCCGTGGCCGACGTCTACGGCGGAAAGCCCGAACCGTGGGTAGACGCCCCCGACGGTGACGGCTACTGGCAGGTGACGACCGAGGCGCGCGAACTCAAGATCGTGCTCCCACCTGTGTACTCCGACGCGGACGGATCGCCAACCACGACTTACAGTCAGTGGCTCGAGAGTTGGACAGCCGCCGGCGCGCAACGACGCTGCGACGGCGTCACCGAAATGCTCAGCGGCCAGCCCTGCCTCTGCCGCGCCCTAGTTGAGGAAGGTGGCGAGGAGGCCCGCGTCTGTCAGATGACGACACGAGTTAGCTTCCTTCTGCCCGACATTCCAGGAGTTGGCGTGTGGCTCATGACGAGTCATGGCTACAACGCCGCGGTCGAGCTCCCCGGCACGCTTGAACTCCTGGTGCGAGCCGCGTCCCAGCACGCCTTTATCGAAGCCTGCCTCAGGATTGAGAACCGCGTGAAGAAAACCCCGGGCGAGCCGACCAAGCGATTCGTCGTGCCCGTCATCGACCTACCGAGCGTCACGTTGAAGCAGCTTGCCAGCGGCGAGGTGCCGTTGGTGTTGAACGCGCCGAGGCAGTCGCCGCCAAAACCACCTCTCCCCATGACGGTGGATCTACCTGCGGTGGCTGACCTCGGCGTGGTCGACCAGGACGCGACACCGTTCGGGCCGCCGCCGGTCATAGCGTCCCGACGTGCGGATGTAGACCGGGTCGCGCTCGAGGAGGAGCTACGCACCTCCTACGCCGAACTCGGCTCCGACCCCGACGAAGTCATCGCGCTCATGACCAAGCACGCCGGCGACGATGATTGGCTCATCGCCCAGGTGGAGCGTGCCCGGGAGAACCTGGCGTTTAAGCAGGCGCACGAACTGGAGACGGCGTGACCGGCGTGGCTAGCCCCACCGAACGCGCCGACAAGCGGCTCCCGGCCACCGTGGCGGCGTTGCGGAAATCCGGCTACATGGTGATCACCCCGGAGGACATCCAGGCGGGCTGGCGGGTGCTCACCCCGGAACAAGCAGAGGCGATCCCGAAGGCGATGGACGCGCTCTTACAGGCGATCCGCTGGATTGGCGGGTGGGAGCGACCGATGAAGCGCCGCCCTGCCGTGCTCAAGCTGCTGCGTGACGCGCGGGACGAAGTGCTGGCGCTGGCGGGGGTGCCGGACAAGGACGGCGGCGGCAACATCACCTGTGAGGAGTGCGGGGCTGTTGTCGCGTGGGAGGGCGAACGACCAGAGGACTGCCTGAAATGCGGCATGCCCGTTGGCAGCGACACATGACAGCCCGACGTGACCGCACCGCCGGGACAACCCAAGGACAGGAGGCGTCATCCGGTATGCACTCACACTCACCGTGGCTCTCACACTTGCTGGAGCAACGGCAGCAGCAGGCACCACGATCGGACAGCAGGCCCGGTGGCTTGCACGGCACGGCGGGGTCACAGGCACCTGCGCCGGCTGCGCCACCCAGCGCATGCAACAGCTCAGCTACGCCCTCGTGCGCGAACAGTTCAGGCCCGCAGGACAGGGGGCGGTAACCCATGCGGTGTGCATCGTCCGGCATGAGTCGCAGGGAAACCCGGGCGCAGTTAACGCTCAGTCTGGCGCTTCAGGGCTTAGCCAGATCGAAGTCCAGTGGCACCCCGAGTTCAGGGGGATGGAACTACTTGACCCTGTCGTGGGTGTGTCCGCGTTCTGGCGGCTCACCCGGCACGGCCGGGACTTTTACACCAGCTACGACAGGTACGCCCGGTACAGGTGCTAGGTGAGCCTACGACTCGTACCTGTATCCCTCGCGCAAGCCAACGAGCACGTTGCTGCATGGCATCGCCACAGCGAGATGGTCGTTGGGGCCAAGTTCTGCGTTGGCGCAGCTGACGACGACGACGTGCTCCGCGCCGTTGCGATCGTCGGCAGGCCCGTCGCGAGAAACTACGACGACGGCCAAACGCTCGAGGTGGTGCGGGTCGCCTCTGATGGGGCCAAAAACGCCTGCTCCATGCTGTACGCCGCCGCCGCACGAGCAACATTCGCGATGGGATTCAGACGCCTCATCACCTACACCACCGCGAGCGAACGTGGCTCAAGCCTGCGCGCAGTTGGCTTTCACGTCATCGCGCAACGACCCGCTCGCAAAGGATGGGACACGCCAAGCCGACCCCGCGACAATCATCCCTATCGTTCGGTGGCACGTCAGTTGTGGGAGACGGTCGCGTGAAGCGTAAGCGCAGCCTGCAACACCAAGACGTCCGCAAAGGAGCCGTCCAAGACGGCACGTACGACCGACTCCTCGAGCAGCAAGGCGGCCACTGCGCACTCTGCCCAGCCACCCCGAAGACCAAGCGGTTTCACGTCGACCACGACCACAAGACGCTCAAGGTGCGCGGACTGCTCTGCCACCGCTGCAACAGGGTGCTGTGGGACTGGGTCACGCCGGAGTGGCTGGTCGACGCCGCTATCTACCTGAGGAGAGTCGCGTGACAGACACCATCTACGACATCGAGTTCGTCGGGGAATGCACCTGCGAACACGACCCGGACGACCACGGGTGGGGACGATGCGACGTCATCCTCGAGGATGGCACACGCTGCCCGTGCCAGGCCGGATGGGTGGAGTGACCGACATGCCCCTGATCGCCTGGCTCGTCCTCGCCGCCACCGTCACGTTCGCCGTGTACATCCTGGTGTTTGAGGGGCGATGACCATCCTCGAAGACCGCTTTTGGGCCAAGGTGCAGCTACCCGCCGATCTAGCGGACTGCTGGCTATGGACTGGGGCGACCAAGGGTCGATCGCAAGACGCCCAGTACGGGTGCATCTTCTCGGGCAAGAGAACACGGGCAGGCAACCCGCTGCCGGTACCAGCGCATCGCGTGTCCTACGAACTCCACGTAGGCCCCGTCCCTGACGGACTTCACCTCGACCATCTGTGCCGCGTTTCGCGGTGCGTGAATCCTGCTCACCTCGAGCCCGTGACCTTGCGGGAGAACCTGCTCCGCGGTGCGCTGGCGCGACGACAGGATCACTGTCCGCACGGTCACCCGTGGGACGAAGCGAACACGTATACGTATCGCAGTGGTGCCCGCTACTGCCGCACCTGTAACCGGATCAGCCACAGACGCAAGGAGGTCTGATGACCACCGCACGCGACCTTGGTTACAACCGAATACGAGAAACGATCGCGGCAACCAACCTCCCCACCCGTGAGCAGCAGGCCCACAAACTCTGGGCAGACAGCTGCATCGAGCTCCAACGCATCGAGAAAATGCTCGCCCCCGCGTTCGAACGCCACCAGAAAGCATTGGACGCCTGTGCGGAGTACGGCTCCGAGAACAGGCTGCGGATGAACCCGTACATGCAGGAGGCGTGGATGACGTGGGAGGCGAAGCAGCTGGCGGCGGCGGAAAGGGCGAAAGGCAAGTGACCACCGTCGCGGCCCTGTACGTCGACCCGAAAGGCGTGTACGCCGGCCTCCCCGACGTCGACGTGTGGGACGAAGCCAGGGACGCCAGGTTGTACGCGGGGCCGTGGCCTGTCGTCGCGCACCCGCCGTGCAAGAGTTGGTCGATCATGGGGCAGTGCCGTCCTGAGATCGTGCGGGGCGAGGACGGCGGGTGCTTCTGGGCCGCGCTTCGGGCTGTCCGTACGTTCGGTGGCGTACTCGAGCACCCGGCCTACACGCACGCATGGAAGCACTTTGGTTTGCCAACGCCGACACATGAGGGCTGGTCACGCACCCTCTTTGAGGAGGGCTGGGTATGCGAGATCGATCAGTTCCGGTACGGGCATCGGGCGAACAAGAGAACGTGGCTGTACTACATCGGCGCCGATCCCCCGCCAATGCTTAGGTGGGGACGCGCAGCACGCTCCACGATCACCGTCCGCAACGACGGTGGAGGGGGCCGTGACCAGCGGAGCCGCACGCCTGTCGAGTTCCGTGACGTGCTGCTCCACATGGCCCGCACCGCCGCGAAAGTCCCGGCATGACCGCGGCCGGCGACCTCGCACGAGCCCAATACCTCGACAGACGCTACGGCCCACGAGTCAACCGCCCCATGCTCATCGCGTTCATCCAACCCGAAATCGACCGGATAGGAAACAGGGCGTTCGCCGCCCGCCTCGGCATGGACGAAGACCTCCTACGCCACATCCGCAAAGGCACCCCCGGCCATGACCACCCACGTTTGTACCTGGCTGACCGGCTGTTGACGAACGGCATGGGCCGCCCCGACCTTGTACGGCTCGTCTGCCCGGACGTGACGGCGTGACTAGTACACTGCTGGGCGGGAGCAGCATCATCGCGCCGAGGGACGGACTCCCAGAAAGGCGCGCTTGAGCGACACGCACCTCAGCCCGACCGAGAACGCCAAACTCGCCGTCGAACTCGACGCGGAATGGCACAGCAGCGAGGACGCCCGACAGTACCGGCGCGGCTGGAAAGCGTGGATGCTCGCCCCAACCCTCGACATCTACCGGGCGCTCATGGAAGGGCAAACAGTGCCCATCGACAAACTCGACCCGAAATGGGTGACGAGATTCGGGCGACGCTGACATGGCCGTTGAAACGCGGGTTGGGCTCGACGACTTCAACGACATCCCAACCGACCCGCTCCCCGACCCACCAGACACATACCTCGCAGTCACGCTCGAGGACTTCATCGCCGTCGAAGAACCAGGCGCCGCCCCGCTCGTCGGAGACGAAGACGCCATCCTCATCCCCGAAGACGGAGACGTCATGTTCTACGGAGACGGCGGCGCAGGCAAAACAACACTCAGCATCGACCTCGCCTACCACCTCGCAGGAGGCGACCCCTGGCTCAGCATCCCCATCACCCGCCCAGCCCAAGTCCTCATCGTCGAAAACGAAGGCCCACGACCACTGTTCCGGCAGAAGCTACGACAGAAACACGAAGCATGGAACGGATCACCCATCGACCACCGCATACGAGTCGTCGAAGCACCCTGGGCCCGGCTCGACTTCGCTGACGAGGACTGTCGCACAGCACTCGCAGACCTCATCGTCATCCACAACCTCGACGTCGTCATCGTCGGCCCAGTCACCAGATCCGGCATGAACGACGCCGGCACACTCCAAGAAGTACGAGACTTCATGGTGCTCGTCAACGACGCCCGAAGAAAAGCAGGACGGCACTGCACGTTCATCCTCATCCACCACGAAAACAAAGGCGGCAAGGTATCCGGCGCGTGGGAAGGGGCAGGAGACACCCTCTTCCACGTCCAAGGCCAAGGACACGGACGCACACGCCTCTACGTCCAAAAAGCCCGCTGGTCGAGCTCCCACCACGCCACCACCATGAACCTCCTATGGGCCGAAGGCGCAGGCTTCGAACTCGACGACAACCCCGACCTCGACGACCAGGCGCTCGCAGAACTCATCATCACCGCAATCACCAGAGCCCCCGGAGCGGCCTGGACGAAAGTCGAACAATCCATCAAAGGAGTCGGCAACGACCGCCTCCGAGGCATCCGAGACGGCCTCTTCGTCGACGGGAAAATCGTCAACAAGATCAGCCAAATGGGCGTCGAGATACTCGCCAACACCTGCGAACCGCGACGACCCGCAAGCCTCTACCTCGCCGACGATCCAACCATCCAACACCTGTCACTAACTGCCCTGCGCCAGAGTCCCGGCGCAGGCCTGGCGCAGACTGCGCCGCCTGGGGGTGAACTCCTGCAACTGCCCCTGCGCCGTGCGCCAGGCCCTAAAGGGCGCACGGGCGTAGGCGCAGGCGCAGTTCACCCCCCCGACACCCCCAACAACGACGACATCCCCTTCCCCAACGGAAGTGTCACAAAGTCCGTCACCTGGGAGGCAATCGAGCAAGCAGCAAACGACTTCAAGGAACGCACCGGACTCACAGCCGGCGAAGACGACATCGCCGCCGAGCTCCGGCGCCAGGGCTACAACACCAACCCGGAAGACATCCAGTTCTGATGGAGAGAACCTTCACCATCCGCCAACGAGTCCTCGTCTGCGGCACCTGCGAGGAAACACTCGCCATCATCGACGGCGTCACCTCAGGCCAGGTGCTCAACGCTCACGTCACCTACCGCCTGACCTACGACAAGGGAGAATATGTGCCAACTTGCCACAAGATCCCCACGGAGGGACAGTTGATGTACGCCGCCAAACTCGGGCAGGACATCCCCGGCTGCTACTGGCATCGAGGCGTAGCGTGACCCGCCGCTCGAGCACACCCACCCCCACACGTGGGCATGCTGGGGCGGTGGGGACGAAGACACCGAACGACACGCATCCCTCGCTGACGACGGTGCCCACCGCCCCGCTAGACGCAGTTCGCCGCCGGCTCGCCGAGATCGACGACTGGCCCGACATTCAAGCGCTGCTCGCCATCGCAGAAGCAGCTCAGAGCGTCGACAACGCTTGGGTCGAACCACCACATCTCTGCACACCAGCTGCAGCGTTACGCGCAGCTCTAGCAATGCTCAACCCATGACCGACCAGGCCCGCATCCACAACCTCGCCTCAACCGGCGCCGAACTCGTCGCAGAAACCATCCGCAAACTCACCGACCGACCCATGCTCATCACCGTCACCATCACCCACGCCGGCGAGATCCTCGCCGAGGGGTACGCCGGCACGGACGACTACCCCGAACAGGATCCCGACGCGTGACCCGGCACAACGCCGCCCTCAACCACCAACGCGACCTCCAACACGCAGCCACCGTCAACGCCGCCATCCGCAACGCCAACGCATCCACAGTCGAGCTCGAGTACCACGGGGTAGGCGACCCGGCAGACGCACGGCTACTCCGAGGAATCCCAGCAGTGGGGGGCAGGGGCAGCATGGGCGGCGCGATCCAAGGCAGTCGACCTGACACGCTGAGCTGGGTGGACGAGACACCCAAACGCAAGCGGCTCTAGACACCAGGCCGACCTATGCGCTACCCTCACGAGCAGGCCGGCACCTACGGCTTACCGTGACCGCTCCCGGGACAACGCCGTTTGCGACCCCTCAGCCCGCCACCGAGCGGGCTTTCGTTTGACCGAACCAGCCACCCTCACCGAACAAGACACCGTTCAAGCGTGGCGTGAGCAGCGCATCCTCGAACTCGGCTACCAACCAGAGATCGCAGAGGTCTGCGCGTTGGCCGAGGTCGACTGGCACAGGCTCGAGCACCTCATCGTGAACGGATGCCCGTTGGACACAGCGATCGCGATCCTCGCGTGACTCTGTACGAAACACAGCGATGGCGCAAACTCCGACGCCACATCCTCAACCGCGACAACCACACATGCCACTGGTGCCAGGCACGAGCGACAACCGTCGACCATGTGCGGGCACTCGCAGAAGGCGGCCGGCCATTCGACCCGGCCAACCTCGTCGCGTCATGCGTGAGCTGCAACTCGAAGAGGGGAAACGCGACGCGACATCGGATTTTTAAGACGCGACGACACGCATCAC
>Ga0247664_1000063_pt1 | contig 29029 bp, 40 predicted proteins | sample CNK05_metaG_FD_182715 | JGI IMG/M metagenome (GOLD analysis project Ga0247664, IMG submission 182715) | Soil microbial communities from Purdue University Martell Research Forest, Indiana, United States - CNK05 | ecosystem: Environmental > Terrestrial > Soil > Temperate forest > Bulk soil...
AGCTGGTCAGTCGGCATCGTGGCGCTCCCGCAGCTTGTGAAACTGAAGCCTGACCTCTGGTGAGTCGAGGCGCAGCGGCGCGTTCTCGATGGCGCGCACCTGGGAAGCCATGTCCATCATGCGTTGTGCCAGTTCGGCAGCCTGCTGTGGTGGCATCGCCTCGCCGCGCTTCGCCCAGGACAATGTCCAATCGCTGGCGTTCTGTAGTTTCTCCGAGATCATGCTGCATCTCCGTTGTCTGGGTCGGTGTCGTCAGGGGTATGGATGCCGCCCTCGACGCGCTGCGGCATGTTAATCACCGTGATCTTGCGGGGGCGCTTGCGCGGGTTGCCCTCAAGGCGGGCGATGATGTCGCGCAGCTCTTCGATGCGGCTCTTCACCGCCACGGCGTCCAGCTCCAGGTCGCTCATGCGCAGCTTCAGCGCCGCGAGCAGGTCGGGGCAGGTACCGGTCATGCGGCCCTCCGGCGCTGGCTGGCGGCCACTGCGGCCTCGAACGCGGCCCGCTCGGGCCGCAGGTAGTCCCTACGGAACCGGGCGATGTCGTGCAGGGCGAGGACGCGCCAGAACGCGCGCAGGGCCGGGTGAGAGGCCGCGCGATATTCGGCAATATCGTTGAGCAGCTCGGTGAGTGCCTGCTGGCGCAATAAATGCTGCAAGCAGAATGGGTTATTCGCGCGTGATTTGGTGCGCCATTCACCGTCACACGTTGCGGTTGCGAACGAGGAGTCGATCACGCTTGCATGACACGCCAGTGACGGACTGTAATCGGTGGTTGGCGCTGAGAGTGGCCAGGACGGCAGAAGAGGGGAAAGGCGATGCGGCACGAGCCGAACTCCGGTGTTTCACTGTCTCCACCGGAAGATAGGACTGATAGTCCTGACGGTCAAGAAAAAAAGGGAGGCTTTGGCTGGGTTAACGGGCAGACACGGTTTCAGGTTTCGCGAGTATCTTGGGCCGAGGATTGTTGTTCGGTGGCGAATTGCGATTATTGCCGGGGTTTGGCGATGCGGCTGGCCAGCTCAGTTCCGGATGTGCCGCCTTCAGCCTGGCCGCTAGTTCTAAATCGACTGCTTCTAAGGAACCAGACAGCAAATATTGCGGCGAAATGCGCAAAACGTGACACAACGCCTGCAGAAGATGCAGCGACGGCAGGCGCACACCTCGCTCGATATGACGTATTGCACTAGTATCGACACCCACGTCGGCGGCTAGTCTGGTCGGGCCACCGCTGACCATCTCCCGCGCCCAGCGCAGCCGTTCACCGAGTGCTACAGGGTCAACCTTAAGCTCTTCGTAGGGGGTTGGCTGCATTTTGTAGCTCCGGATGCACTGCATACCAAAATGGGACATTCCGTCCTGAACCGCAAGCAGACTTGACGACAGGACGCTCCGTCCCGCACTCTGGCTCCCTCATGTCGAACCGCCACGCCAGGATTGTCGAGGCACTGGGAGGGTCCACCCGAGTGGCAAGCCTGCTGGGACTGAAGGAAAACACGGTCGGCAAATGGAAGCGACGGGGCATCCCATCGCACCACTGGCACCGCATCATCGCGCTGTCGCCTGACCTGACGCCGGAATATCTGGACCGCACCAAGCCCCGTGGCGCGCAGCGGCGCTGCCAGGAGGCGGCCGAATGACCGCGGTCGCCATCCGCACCCCGGCCAGGTTCCGGCTCCAGGCGCCGGTAACGCCCGAGCAGGATCTGCACGAGTCAGTCGCCGACGCGCTCGACAAGCTGCTGCTAGGCCCGACCGAATGGACGTGCTTCCCGGCCGGTTCAGTGCCCCTCCCGCCTCAGTTCGCTGCCAAGCTGGCGCGCATGGGCCTGAAGCGTGGTTGGCCAGATTTTCTCGTTCTGCATGGTCGGCTGTACGGCATCGAGCTGAAGCGGCGTGGCGCCCGACTGTCGCGCACCAAGCTGGTGCGAGGGCGCACTGGGATACTGCGGGAGGTGCTCGGCCAGGACGTGATGTTCCCGCGGCTTGAGCACGCCGGCATGACGATCGGGGTGTGCCGCTCGGTCGACGAGGTGCTGGCGTTCCTGGCCGCCTGCAACGTGCCCCTACGGGCACATGCGGTCGCGGCGTGAGCGTGCTGCGCGCCATCGTTTTCACGGGCGTCGCCTGGGCTGTGGCGTTCCTGTGGACCTGGATCCTGGTGGTGACGCTCGGCAGTGGAGCGGTGCGATGAGCGCGCGTCTTCAGATGCTGGGCGCGCGTGCAAAAGGCGGCCTGCGCGGTGACGACTTCCACGAGACGCCGGAAATAGCCACGCGGTCATTGCTGGGTGTCGAGACCTTCACGGGGCCGGTCTGGGAGCCTGCCTGTGGCCATGGCGCCATCAGTCGCATCTTAGAGTCTCTTGGTTATGACGTGGTGAGCAGTGACCTTGTGCCGCGTGGGTACGGCAGCGGTTACACTGATTTCCTGTTCGAGTGGCAGCCTCGTGCGCCGAACATCATCACCAATCCACCATTCAAGTTAGCGAGCCAGTTCGCTCGGCATGCGGTGCGTCTTACCACGGGCAAGGTTGCTCTGTTGTGCCGTTTGGGATGGCTGGAGGGTCGCGAGCGTGGTCGCATGTTCGCGCAACTACCGTTGGCCCGCGTGTGGATATTCAGTGGCCGGCTGCCAATGATGCACCGGGTTGGTTTTGTCGGTGAACGTTCGTCCAGCGCTATCGCGTTCGCGTGGTTCGTATTCGACCACAGCCACTCCGGGGCTCCGACCATAGGCTGGATATAACAAAAGGGGGATGCATGTCCGGATCGCCACAGATCAGCAGCGCTATGAAATCGGTGGTGCCGACGATTGCCGAGCAACTAGCAAATCCCGTTGGATTTGCTGATGAGGTCGCAGAACTCCGTGCGCTTATCGCAGAGCACAAGACGTTAGGCTTCGTCATTTTACACATCACCCAACGGATGGCGCTGGCGATGTTATCGCTGAATATCAGCAATCGCCGAGTGGGACGGTCATGGGTCCAGCGGCTGAAGGGGATCATTGAGGATGGACGCTTTAAACTGACGCACCAGGCCGGCGCATTCGATACCAATGGATATTTGAGAGACGGGCAACATCGGCTTTTGGCTGTGGCGGAAACCGGCATCGCTATTGATATGCCGTTTGCTTTCGGTGTTTCGCCGCACGCGTTCCCAGCAATGGATGTCGGCGTCCGGCGCAGAGGTGCGCAGTTCCTTGAACTGGAAGGCGTCAAGAACGCTAATCTTGTACAGGCGTTCGTGCGGCTGCGTCATCGGCTAGGGACGAAAGGCGAAATGCTGGACGACGAGGGGGTGTATCGCGTTGGCATGGAACTAAGCCGGAGTGATTTACTGCAGAGATCGATAGCCGCGGGGTTTCGGATGCAGCAACTAGCGCCTGTGTCAGCGGCTTCCTTTGCATTCTGGCGGATCACGCAGGAATCGCCGGCGCGGGACCGTCTGACGAAGTTCTGGGACCAGTTGGTCGAGGGCTACGACCTCAGTCGCGGCGACCCGATTCTCGAGGTGCGCCGGCTACTCGATCGTACTAAGCATGCGCCGAAGAAGGTGCATCAGACGATGCAGCAGACGCAGACGGTGCTGTTGATTTGCTGGGCTTGGGACGAATGGACGAAAGGGAAAACGGGAAACAAGCCGCCGCGCTGGACCAAAGTCGATGAGGTGCCATCACTGGGGAGGGTGACGTGATGCCGACGGTCATTCCCATTGATGCGGTGCGTATCGGTGCTGGTCGGCGCAAGACCATTGCGGCGAAGGTAAAGGCGCTGGCCGACAGTATAGCGCTGCTGGGGTTGCGCACGCCGATTACGGTACTGTCGGCAGATAGCGAAGGGCAGCATGCTCTGGTCACCGGGCGCAACCGGATAGAGGCGTGCCGCCTGCTCGGCCATACGGAGATTGCCGCCGAAGTTGAGACCGACAAGCTGGCGGCGCAGCTATGGGAGATTGCCGAGAATTTCCACCGGTCTGACCTGACGGTTGTGCAACGCGCGGTTCTGGTCGGTCGCTGGGTTAAGCTGACGGCAGCTAAAATCAAGCGAGATCAACTGGTTGAATTGTCCCAAGTTGGGCCAAAACCTTCCGGTCGCCCAGAAGGAGGGGTGCGTGGAGCCGCGCGAGCGTTGGGCATTCCCAAGAATACAGCGCAGCGGGCGGTTAATATTGCGGAGCACCTGTCGAAGGCCGCATTGCGTGAGGCTGAGCGTCTTGGCCTGCTGAATAACCAGCGAGTGCTGTCGGATGCGGCGAGTAGTTTGGGCGACAACGAGCAGGTCGCATGTCTGCGGCGCGCGGCTGAGCGGATCAGAAAGCGCAAGGTCCAGCGGGCGCAGATGAAGGCGGTGCTGGAGGGCACCGACGAGATGACCAAGACGGCGGGCAAGGCGAAATTCCATGCCTGGTTTGATGAGCAGGACATCGTGGCTCAGATGCAGGTTAAGCTTTGGCTGCTGAGCGGTGATGCGGAGGTGTACTTTGAGGAGTGGCAACAGCGGTATCTACGCAGCCGCACGAAGGGGCTGCATTGATGGCCGTTGCTCAGACTCCAACGATCCACCACAATGCAAAACCGCCAGCGTTGGAAGCGCTGGCGGCTTGTAACTGGATAACGGCCGCTTGGTCGTGCAACCGAAGGGAAAGTCTGGCGACCCCCTTCTACTGCACCCCCGAGGGCCGAACAAGGGGGCGCGTCTCATGACCAATCCGTACCCATTAGCGAAGGAACTCGCCCGCCCGGTGGCGCGCGGCTACCTGACGCTGACCGAGGCCCACGCCGAGCTGCTGCTCGCGGCCTGCCAGGCCGTGCGGCGCGGCTATCCAGACCACGATGTCGCCGGCATCTGGCGCCTGCAGCGCCACGTCCTTGGGCTGCACCTCGAGGCCGAGCAACGCCGCCGTGATCTGGCCGAGGCCCGCATGAAGCGCCGACTACGCCCGCTCATCGCGCTCCGTAAACCGCCCAACGTTGTGTTGGCCGAGGCGCATGGGGTGAACGGCGCCAACGGCTTCCCGCTGGACGAGCCGGAAGTGAATTCCATCGCGGTTGCTGAGATGTATCTGGCGGCACGCTTCCGCCAGGGAGGGCCGCGCCATGCCCGATGACTCGCTCGATGCACTGATTGCCGTTGGCCAACAGCTTGAGGAGGACCGACTAAGGGAGGAGCAGCGGCAGGCTGAGATAAAAGCCGCCTACACTGCTGACAATGTTGTTCATCTCCCTCGGTCAGAACAGAAAACCAATGGTAGGCTCGTCCTGCGGCCCGCACGCCTGCCCGACCCGTGCTCGCTGAATCCCCGCCCATGGCTCTACGGCACGCAACTGATCCGAGGTTATGTCACTGTCCTGGTAGCGCCAGGCGGCACCGGCAAGAGTGCTTACGCCATGGCTGTTGCGCTGTCCTTGGCGTCCCGTCGCAGCTTTCTGCTCGACCACATCTTTGCCCCCGTCAATGTCGCCTACATCAACCTGGACGACCCGATGGACGAGTTGGAGCGTCGGGTGGCCGCCGTCATGATCGCCCACAAAATCCGGCGGGAAGAGCTTGAAGGCAGACTGTTCCTCGAGGATTGCGATGGTCACGGATTGACGCTGGCAGCGCCGGCGCGTGACGAAAGCGGCTTCTATGTCGCCAACCCCGACGAGGAGGCGCTTACCCAACTCATCAAGGACAGTGGTATCGGCCTCATCGTTTGCGACCCGTTCGCCGAAAGCCACACCCTGGAGGAGAATTCAAACCCGCAGATGATCCAGGCAGCCGCGGTCTGGCGCCGTATCGCCCGTGCCACCAACTGCGCCGTCCTCCTCGTCCACCACGTCCGCAAAGGCGATACCGTCGGCATCGACGCTGCCAGAGGCGCAAAGGCCGTCACCGACAGCGCTCGCGTCGGGTTGCTGATGTGTACCATGTCGGCTGCCGAAGCCGAGGAATTCGGCATCGCTGATGACGATCGTTTGGCCTACGTCCGGCTGGATGACGCCAAGCGCAACATGGCCGCCGCCGCCAAGGCGCGCTGGTTCCAGCTTCGTCCCATCAAGCTCGGCAATACGTTCGATCCGACCTATCCGAACGGCGACAGCGTCGGTGCGATCGTGCCTTGGCAACCGCCAGACAATGAACTCGACACCGCGCCGACAACTGAACTCAACACCGTCCTCGACGCCATCAAGGCAGGCCCCACGCCAGGCGTCCTGTATACCAAATCCAGGCGTGGCGACTCCAGCCGCTGGTGCGGGCAGGTGCTCTGCGACGCTTTCCAGGTCCAGGACAGACAAGCTGCCAAGATGACCGACGCCTGGTTCCGTTCGGGGCTGCTGTACGAGATCGAATATTTCCACCCAAAATGGCGCCGCAAGACCAAAGGCGTCGCTGTCCGTGATCACCAGAGGCCGTCCTGATGACCCCGCGAACCGTAGCACGAACCGTAGCGCAAAAGGGCGCTATGCTACGATTGGCCCCTAAAGGGGCCTCAAACCGTAGCAGCACTGGCGCCGTTTGCCGCAATCGTAGCGGCCGAACCGTAGCAACCATTGCGTCGCACCCATGACCCCCCAACCGCTCAAGTCCTTCCAGCTCGCCGACCTGATGGCCGAGATCGGCCGCGACCTCACCAACCGCCACCCACACGATGTTTTGGTGCTGGCGGGATTTTTGGCCACCAACGCCATTCGCTGCTGGGGCAAGGAGGACCGCATCCCCATCGCCGCCGAGTGGACGGATCACGTCCTCTCAACCGTCCGCGAGAGCCTCGACTGATGCCCGACATCGATCACGACGACCGCCGCGCCGAGGCCCTCGCGGCACGCCTCACAGCCGCCTGCCGCGGCGAGACACCTCGCGTCATCTTCACCGAACTCGTCTGCACGCTCGGGCAACTCATCGGCCAATACCCGCTCCACTCGCGGGCCGCGTTGGTCGCCGACACCCACGCCGCGTTGCGCCAATACGTCGCCGAAATCCCGCCACTGCCCACCGATGCCTATCCCGGCAATGACCATGCCGCTTGACGCTCACGCCATGACAGCCGTAGACACGCACCAACAGGCTACGGGGAACGTCGGCACTGCATCCCCCATGCCTAGCGGTAGCCGTTCAGGCCCCCACTGGTTCGTCGTCGCAACCTACGCCTGCGCCGAGCCGGTCGCCGCCAGCAACCTAACCCACCAGGGCTTCGAGGCATTCCTTCCCCTCATCGCCGTCCGACGCTGCCACCACCACGTCTGGCGCACCGTCGATCGCCCACTCTTTCCCGGCTACCTGTTCACCCGCTTCGATGCCCATCGCACCCCATGGCGGCCCATCACCAACACCCCAGGCGTCTTCGACCTGCTGCGCCGGCCCGATGGCATGCCTAACCCGGTCGCAAGGGGGGTTGTGGAGGCGCTGTGCGCCGTGCAGGCTCTGGCCGCTACCCAACAGCCTAAAACCAGCCAGTGGGCGCCAGGCGACGCCGTAGCCGTCGCAAACGGGGCATTCTCAGGTCACCCCGCCGTCGTCCTCGAGGTCGAGCCCAACACCGTCGCCATCGCCATCCTCGCGTTCGGCGCCCTTCACCGTGTCACGCTCCGTGCGGATCGTATCGTGGCAAGAGATACGGATTAATGCTCAACGCGCATGAATGAGATGTTACAATTCCACCCGATGAAATTGACCGAACTAGCTGAAATCGTTCCCTATTCTCGCAATTCGCGCACTCATTCCACCACCCAAATCAACCAAATCGCCCTCTCAATTCAGGAGTTTGGCTTCACAAATCCCGTGCTAATCGATGAAAACAACGTCCTCATCGCCGGCCACGGTCGCCTCGAAGCCGCTCGCTTCCTCAAGCTGCCCCAAATCCCCGCCATCACCCTCGCCGGCCTCTCCGAAACCCAGCGGCAAGCCCTCCGCATCGCCGACAACAAGCTCGCGCTCAACGCCGGATGGGACGACGCGCTGCTGCGCACTGAACTCATGGACCTGCGCGCCGCCGGCTTCGATCTGGCGCTGACCGGCTTCGGCGAGGACGAGCTGCTCGGCCTGTTCGCTGACGCCAATGCCGGCCTCACCGATCCCGACGACGTTCCCGAGCCGCCCGCCGAACCCGTCACCCAGCCCGGCGATGTGTGGCTGCTCGGGCGCCACCGGCTCGTGTGTGGTGATGCGACCAAGGACGTGGACGTGTCGCTCTGCATCGGCGCGGTGAAGCCGCACCTGATGGTCACCGATCCGCCGTATGGTGTCGGCCTTGATCCTTCCTGGCGAGACAGAGCCGGCATCAATACGATGGGCAAGTCTGGCGCTGGTGGCGAGCACTACATGGCGTCAGGATCAACTGACACCGAAGCTCGATGGGATAAGGTTTGGGCGCTATCCCCAGTTGATGTCTTCTACGTCTGGTGTGCGGATATTCGTCTCGTTGAAGTTCATGCTGCGCTTGCTGATGCAGGATTGATAACACGGCAGATGATCGTTTGGGATAAAGGCGTTCTGACGCGGACCAGACAGAACTATTGGACTTCACACGAGCAATGTCTGTATGGCGTTCGCAAAGGCAAAACGGCAGCTTGGTGTGGGAAGGCCGGACAATCGACTGTATGGGCCATATCGTCTCCAAAGCACATTATGAGCGGAAGCACTGAGGACAATCAGCCGCATCCCGCTCAAAAGCCCGTCGAGTGCATGAAGCGTCCGATCGAGAACAACAGCAGCCCAGGCCAAGCGGTCTACGACCCGTTCGTCGGCTCCGGCACCACCATCATCGCCGCCGAAATGACCGGACGCGCCTGCCACGCCATCGAGATCAGCCCGACATACTGCGACGTCACCATCCTTCGGTGGCAAGCATTCACAGGACAGCAGGCAACCAAGCCCGATGGGACGCCATTCACGGTGACCAATGCCATTCCCGCTCAAGAACCAACTCATTGATCCTGCCATTCAGTGGTTGCAGGACCAGTGGCCCAGCGTTGAAAGGCAGCGGGAAATGCTCGCCCCGCTGCCCGGCTGGCAGGGCGTTGCCGTGAACGCAGCAGGCCAGTATGCCAACGCCCTGATGATGGGCACCACCGCACCAGCCGCCAAGATGCCGACATGGTATCACGGCACCAGCAGCAGGTTCGACGGGTTCAATACGCCAGAGGTCTACATAACCGACCACCCAGGCCAGGCGGCTAAATACGCGGAGGACGTGCATCGCCCGTTCTCGCAAAGCGGCGGCGATCCAGTCGTCGTTCCACTCTCTCCAAAACCAGGCCACGTTCAAAACATTGACGCCCACTTATTCGATGCAATGGATGAAGGACTAGACCTTGGAGACGCCCTCGAAGACGCGGTCGCTAATGCCAGAAACGCTGGTAAGGTGCGCTACCTCGAATACACCCATCCGAATGCTGGCGATCAGGGCGAGCACACGGTTCGCATATCGCTCTATCCGCAAGAAGACCTGACGCTGGCACGTTGATCTGATGGGACGCCATACCAAGCCGCACACCGCGAAGCTGCTCAAGCCGACTGACGACCAGCGCCGCCAGGTGCTCATGATGACCGGCTTCGGCATCCGCCAGGAGGACATCGCGACCGCGCTGCAGATCGACAAGAAAACGCTGCACAAGCACTTCCGGCGCGAACTCGATACCGGCATGACCGAGGCCAACGTCCGCGTCGCCCAGGCGCTCTACACCAACGCCACCAAGAACATGAGCGTCGCCGCGCAGATCTGGTGGACCAAGACGCGCATGGGCTGGAAAGACACCAGCGTGATCGAGAACACCGGCGATCGCCCGCCGTTCGTCATCTACGTGCCACAACCGATCGACAGCACCACCGAATGGCTCGCCCAGCACGCACCACCGCAGATCGACCACGACCCGCAGACGTAGCCGCGGAGAGCGCGTGGACGCCGCAGCCGGGGCCGCAGTCCTCGTTCTGCGGCTGCCCGGTGTTCGAGGTGTTCTTCGGTGGGGCCAGGGGTGGCGGTAAGTCAGACGCTGTGCTCGGCGAATGGGCGGCACACGCGCACCGCTACGGCGACAAGGCGATCGGGCTGATGGTGCGGCGCTCACGCACCGAGCTGATCGAACTGTTCGAGCGTGGCCGGGCGATCTACAGCAAGGTCAACGCGCAGTTCACCGTCAACCCGATGCGCGTCATCATGCCCAACGGGGCCAGGCTGACGTTCGCCTACCTCGAGCGCGATGCCGACGCCGAGGTCTACCAGGGCGCGAGCTACACCCGTGTATACGTCGAGGAGGCTGGCAACTTTCCCGCGCCATCGCCGATCATGAAGCTGATGGCGACGCTGCGGTCAGGCACTGGCGTGCCGGTTGGCATGCGATTGACCGGCAACCCTGGTGGGCCTGGGCATCAATGGCTGCGCGCCCGTTACATCGATCCGGCGCCGCAGGGCTGGAAGGTGCTGCGTGACCCAACCACCGACCTCGAACGTATCTACATACCATCGCGAGTCAGTGACAACGTATATCTCGGTCCGGACTATGTGCAACGGCTGCGGGCTTCAGGCTCGCCTGAACTGGTCAGAGCCTGGCTGGAGGGTGACTGGTCTGTCGTGTCTGGCGCTTTCTTCCCAGAGTTCAGCATGGACCGCCACGTCATCGCTCCCCGATCGCTGCCGGATCACTGGCCTCGTTTCCGCTCATTCGATTGGGGATCTGCTCGACCGTTTGCGTGCCTCTGGTGGGCTGTATCAGATGGAAGTATTGCCAGCATCGCTCGCGGAGCCCTCGTCAACTACCGCGAGTGGTATGGCATGAAGCCAGGCGAGCCGAACGTGGGCCTGCGTATGACCGCCGAGGCCATCGCCGCCGGCATCAAGGCACGCGAGGCCGACGATCCGCAGCCGGTCACCGGCGTGGCCGATCCCGCCATGTTCGCGGAGGATGGCGGCCCGAGCATCGCGCATCGCATGATGGGGTTGGGCGTCATCTTCCGCCCCGCCGACAACAAGCGCATCGCAGGACGTGGCGCCATGGGCGGCTGGGATCAGGTGCGGGCGCGGCTCGATGGCGACGCGGATGGCAAGCCGATGCTGCTGCTGTTCAGCACCTCGCGCGATCTGATCCGCACGCTGCCGGCGCTGCAGCACGACGACGCGCGGCCGGAGGACGTGGACAGCGACATGGAGGACCACGCGCCGGACTCGTGTCGCTACGCCTGCATGTCACGGCCGTTCGTGCGCGATCTGGCGCCGAAGCCGGTCCTCGACACATGGAGTAGGGCGTTCGAGCGGGCCTCGCGCGCCGATGTGGACGCCTGGCGGGTGGCCTAGCGTGTCTCCAATGCCTCGACACGACTGGTAAGGGCGTCCAACGCATGCAGGATGTCGGTGTCAGTCTCGGTGCGATCCAGCAGCAGACGCTGACCAGCCAGCAACGCTCGCTCGACACGCTCCAGCCGGTTCATCACTTGGCGCTGCTGCTCCAACATCCGCTCCATCAGCGTCTGTAGCAACTGCAACGATGGCTCTGGCATTACGTGCAATCCTGCTTCAAAATGGATGAACAAAGCGGCTCGGAGGGCGCGCCAACGCCCTTGATCCGAGCCTGACCACCGCCACGGAGCGACCCTATGGCGAAGGCTGTTGATACCTTACGTCGCCAAGCATGGCTTGAGCAAAAGTACCGTGCCCACAACCGCAGGATCGAGTTCCTTCTGACGTACGAACAGTGGCGCGATTGGTGGCTCACAGAGCTTGCAATCCGAGGACCAAGCGCACAGCGCGGGCTAGGCGCTGGCCGATGGATGATGTGTAGGTTCGGCGACCAGGGGCCATATGCGCTCGGGAACATCTACTGTGGGTCCCACAAAGACAATGCGGCCGATGTAGATCACAGGGCGGCGATGGCCGGGTTGAGGACTTACTTCGCGGAACACGGCTGTTGGCTGACAGGGAAGACCGGCGAAAAGCATCCGCGCTCCAGGGCCATTGAGACGCCAGACGGCAGATTTGTATCTCTCACCGCTGCCGCAGCACACTACGGTATTTCCCGAACCGAGTTACGCCGACGCATGGCGAAATGGGTAACCCAGTAGGCGGTTACGTCCGATGCTGTTGATTATCGGACGGTATGACCGAGCCGCAGTGATCTAGACCAATCGGTGGATTGTCGGACGCTCGCAAAAGCCTCCGAGCCACGAACCTAATCGCCCGACATCCACGCGAACCAACCCCGTGCACATAGCAACATCAGCGACATAGCATGACCGACACCACCACCATGAACGGCGCGCAGTTCCGCCGCGAGGTCGGCACCGATCCGGAGAAGTGGGCCGAGGCGCTGCTCGATGCAGCCTACTATGGCGCAGACGTGCCAGCAGCGCCCTGGAAGCACCCGTGGCGGCCCGAGCAGATTGCGCTGTTTGCCCACTGGCTCCGCGACTACGCCGAGGTGTGCGTCGCTGAGGCTGTCGGGCGTGAGACCGCCGCGGTAGGCCGCCTCGTGCCGCGTGTGCCGTGATGCCAGACGATCCGCAGCATGAGTATGCCGAAGCCAGGGCCGCCTATCGCGCCGCTATCGCGCGGCTGGTCGAGGCGAAGCGGCACATTCCCGAGACGCCACGCGACCGGCGTCGCCGGTTGCAGCGCGAGGAACGCGAACGGCTGCGGTCGCTGCCTCCTGATCCGAGATCGGTCGAGATGATGGAGGCGGCGCGACAATCGTTACGTGACTGGACGCTGGCAAAGCTGCAGCGTGATATCGAAAGTAGTCTTGCCGAGACTGACGTTGAGAGCCGCCTCGGCGACACGATCATTTGGCCGACAACCCCGCGCGTGCCGTAGATCGCAGGCGGTGGCGCCGCAGCCGCCGGAACGCAGCAACAGCCACCCACCCAATAGCCTCCCGAGGCTCCATTGAGCGACGCTCTCGTCAATCGGTTGATGTGGCCAGACCCCACCATGCTCGACCAATACCAGTCGCAGCAACTCAACACGCTCGCGCCCAACTATGCGGGTTCCATGTTCGATCGTGCATCGCAGACCGCGCCGGGACTGATCGCGCCCGGCAACATCAACATCCATCAGCGCCCCGTCGTGCAGAACGCCGATGGCAGCATCTCAACCGTGCGCTCGATGACGTTCACCGACGATGACGGCAGCACGGTCGTGGTCCCGAGCGTCATCGCGGGGCGCGGCGTCGTTGGACCCGCCGAAGCGTTCAAATACTACAAGCAGACCGGGCAGCATCTGGGGCGGTTTACCAACCAGGAAGCGGCCGACGCCTACGCCCAGGCGCTGCACGAGCAGCAAGCCACGGAATACGCCCGTTGAGCGACACAGCCTACCGCTCGTCTGGTGCCGCGGCAGGATTGATGTCAGCCTTTCGCATCTCTTCCATATGCATGTCGTAGACCCGGCGCCACGCCTCGCTGTGGCTGTTGAGGTCAACCGGCATGTTGCGCGCTCGTACCAGCGCCCCCGCCTGTTCTTCGAGGGCTAGCTCGCGGGCCAGCGTTTCTGGGTTGACTTTCGGCCGTGCCTTTTTGGCCGCACGCAGCCTGATCAGCGCCGCAGTGTAAGCCGCCTTCCCCGCGTCGTAAGCCGGGTCGTCCCCCTCGACGTATTCCTGCTCTGTGTCGTCCGACATCGGACGCCTGGCTACCATTCTTTGGTAAGCTGTCAGCGCCGCGTCATAAGCCGCCTTCGCCTCGACATACTCTCGCTCCGTATCCGACATCGGAACCTCCTCAAGCCCATGAGCGACACAGCCTACCGCACCACCGAGCCGGAGGACGACGCGCCGCGCGCTGCCAGCGACGACGCTGAGTATCCGCGCGACCTCGACGAGCTGCACGACCGCCTCGTGCGCTGGTTCGAGGAAAGCGAAATGGCGCGGCAGGACGAAATCGCACTAGCGCAACGTGACCGCGACTACGTTGACCATGAGCAATACACCAGAGAGGAGCGCAAGGTTCTAAACGAACGCGGCCAGCCGATCATCACGATCAACAAGATAGCCGACAAGCTCCAGTTGCTGTGCGGCATGGAGCGCAAGGCCCGCACCGATCCGAAAGCGTTCGCGCGCACACCCGCCGAGGAGGACCGCGCTGACGCAGCGACGCAGGCTTTGAGATTTATAGCCGACGACAACACGTTCTCGCTAACCCGCAGCGCGGTGTTCAACAACATGCTGGTCGAGGGCGCTGGTGGCGCTGAACTCGGCCTCGAGGACGACGGCCAAGGCGGCGCCAACATCACCATAACCCATGTGCCGTGGGATCGCGTCTGGTACGATCCGCATTCGCGCTCCCTCGACTTCAGTGACGCGCGCTACAAGGGCCTGGTCATCTGGATGGACCGCGACCAGCTCGAGGAGCTGTATCCTGACGGTGACGACGTGATCGAGGCGTCGTTCAGCAGCGTTGACTTCTACTACAACGACCGGCCCGAAACCGCGTTCTGGACCGACAACAACCGGCGCCGTGTGCGCGTCGTCCAATGCCACTGGGACGAGCGTGGCACATGGTGGCAGGCGACCTATACCAAGCACGGGTTGCTTGCCGCGCCGCAGCGCTCGCGCTTCAAGGACCGCAAGGGCAAGAGCACCTGCGGCCTGATCCTGCAATCCAGCTACATCAATCGCGAGAACCAGCGCTACGGCATGGTGCGCGGTCTCATCAGCCTGCAGGACGAGATCAACAAGCGGCGCTCCAAGGCAATGCACCTGTTGAACGTCCATCAGGTGGTGGCCGAGCAGGGCGCGGTGCCGGATGTGGACAAGGCGCGGCGCGAGGTTGCCAAGCCCGATGGGTATGTGGAGGTGATGCCCGGCCTCAAGTTCGAGATCCAGCAGACCACGGACCTCGCCGCCGGACAGTTTCAACTGCTGCAGCACGCCACCGCCGAAATGCAACTCTCGGGGCCGAATGCGGCGATGAGCGGCACCGACCCGCGCGAACTGTCCGGGCGTGCCATCCTCGCCCAGCAGGCCGGCGGCGCGGCTCAGAACGAACCGTTGGCCGACAGCCTCCGCTACTGGTCACGGCGTATATACGAGAGTTGTTGGATGGCGGCGCGCGAGTATTGGACCGCCGGCAAGTGGGTGCGCGTGACCGACGACCTCAACGAAACGCGCTGGGTCGGGATCAACCGTCCGGTGCGGCTGATGGACAGGCTGGCTGACATGCCGGAGCAGCAACGCGCCATGCTGATGCAGCGTATGCAGTTGCAGCCCGGTGATCCACGGCTGCAACAGGTCGTCGGCATCGAGAACGACATTACCGACCTCGACGTGGATATCACGATCAACGAGGGTATAGACATTCCGAGCTTGCAACAAGAACAGTTCCAGGCTCTCGTCCAGATAGCCAGCATCCAACCCGGATTGATCCCTGGAGATGTCCTTATCGCCGCCTCGGGATTGAAAGACAAAGACGAGCTATTGGAACGTATGAAAGAGCATCAACAACAGCAGCAGCAGGTGCAGCAGAAGGCCGGACAACTGGCCGAGGCGCATGCCACCGCAGACATCCAGGGCAAGCAGGCGAAGGCACAAGCCGACTTCGCGCTGGCGCAGGAGCGCAAGGTGAACGCCGCGGCGAACGTGCATGCCGTCCACGGCGAGTTCAGCGCACCACCCTACGGGCAGCCGCATGTGGCGCCGGACAACCCGCCTGGCGCGTCCAACCCGCAGCCGCCCGACCCGGAGCAGATGACGCCCGACATCGCGATGGCAAGCCATCTGGCGGACCTAGAGAAGAAGCGCGCTGATATCAGCAAGACCCGCGTCGATACGCTGCTGACGGCGGCGAAAATCCCGCAGGCTGCACAGCAGACGCTGCACACCGCGCATCAGACGCACCAAACGGCAGTGACCACGAACCGCTTGCTCCGCACGCCCATTCCGCAGCCAGGACAGGGGAGTAGCCCATGATCGGCGCGCTGATCTACCTGCTGATCTACCTACTCGTCCTCGGCATCGTGCTGTGGCTGGTGCTCTACGTGCTGTCGGTGATCCCGCTGCCGCCGCCGTTCCAACAGGTGGCGCGGGTCATCGTCACGGTGATCGCGTGCCTGGTGTTGATTCTGTTGCTGCTCGACTTCGCCGGGATCGGCCTCGGCGGCAGGCCGCTGCTGCGATGAGCATCCGGCTGCTGGCGGGGGATTGCAGGGACGTGCTGGCCACGCTGCCAGCCAACAGCGTGCAGTGCTGTGTGACGAGCCCCCCCTACTATGGCTTAAGAGATTACGGAACCGCAACGTGGTCTGGTGGGGATGCGGGGTGCGATCACAAAGGCGCGCCGCTCGCGTCTGGTGCCTCGACGTTGGCTGGCTACACGAGCGAGACCGTCAAGGTACGCACGCATACGATGCCGGTCGGTCAGGAATGCCATTGCGGCGCGCGTCGCATTGATGCGCAGCTAGGGCTGGAGCCGACGCCTGACGCCTACATTGCCACGATGGTGGGCGTGTTTCGGGAGATCCGCAGGGTCCTGAGAGATGACGGGACGTGTTGGGTGAATATGGGGGATAGCTACAGCAGTGGGAGCAGTGGTGATCGGCGTATTGGCAACCCAGATGACCGATGGTCTGCGACTGGTGCTGAAACGCGCGCACTTGCGCGTCCTACTGTCGGCAAGCCCAAAGACCTCCTCATGATGCCGGCGCGGCTGGCGCTGGCGTTGCAGGCGGATGGGTGGTGGATCAGGAGTGACATCATCTGGCACAAGCCGAATCCGATGCCGGAAAGCGTAAAAGGCTCGACTGTGACTAGGCATATGATTACACTCCAAGAATATGAGAGATTGTCGTGTTTGCGGAGTGCCGGCCAGTGTGCCGACCAAAACGGGGCCAGCAACGTGCCCGGCGTGTCGTCGCGAGAAGTATCTGGTTGTGAAGCGGCGTTATCAGCAGACCCCGAAGGGGGTAGCGACGGCCAGGGCACGGGAAGAGCGAGCGGAGGTGCGCGAGAAGCGGCGGCTATTCTCGGCTTCGGCACAAGGGCGCAGGAACAAGGCGAAATACGAGAAGACCGAGAAGGGCAAGGCGCTACGGCGCAAGTTGGCGCTGAAATATCGCAGCAGCCCAGAGGGCAAGGCAGCCAGCGCGGCGAAGCATCAGCAGACGAAGGACGATCCGATCCGGCGGATGCAACGCAGAGCCGCAGACAGCCGCTACAAACGGACGGACAACGGCAAAGCTCTCAAGCATCGCCAGCGAGCCAAGCGCAAGGGCGCGATCATGGCGACCGAGAAGCTGCTGACGGCAGTGGAGTGGAAGGTGATCGTGCAGGCGGCCAAGGGGCGTTGCTACTACTGTCAAGAGAAGGCGAAGCTGACGCTGGATCACGTAATCCCGCTGAGCAAGGGCGGCCAGCACACCAAGACGAACGTGGTTCCAGCGTGCGCGCCATGCAACTCGAAGAAGAACGACCGGCTGATCCTGCTGGTTTAGTGCCATGTCCCGGCTGTGAGCGCTGCAATAAGGGCTATATCGTTCATCTGTATGCTGGCAGGCCGACGAGTGCGCATGAGCATGTGTTTCTGCTGACGAAGCGCGCTCGCTATTTCTTCGATAGCATCGCGATTAGGGAGCGGGTTGGCGAGGAGACGCGTCGCAACACCGAGTTTCGTGGCGAAAGCACGCCATACAAAAACAACCAGAGTTACGATAACTCCGCGCAGATAAAGAACTATGCGCCAGCCGACGAGCCGTCGTTGAACGGTCGGTCCTGTCGGAATGTCTGGACCATAGCTACACATGCGTATCCACAGGCGCATTTCGCGACATTCCCCCCGGAGTTGGCCGAGCGCTGCATCAAGGCTGGCACGAGTGAGCGCGGGTGTTGTGCCCAATGTGGGGCGCCTTGGGTGCGGGTGACGGCGCAGACTAAATCCTGGCGTGAGGACGCTGAAACGGCAGAGCAGAGTTACGGTCCAGGCAGCGGCAACCGGCGCATTAGATCGAGTAACGGCGGCATGTCGTTGAGCGAATATCAAACCACTGGCTGGCGTGCCTCATGCGCCTGTGACGCGGCCACGGTGCCTTGCACGGTGCTTGATCCGTTCATCGGTGCGGGCACTACGGCCTTGGTCTCGGATCGTCTGGGTCGGGACTGCATCGGGATAGACCTGAACGTGGCCTACACGGAGATGGCGATGGAGCGGGTGCGGGCTGACGCGCCGCTGTTCGTGGACATCGACGCCGGCCCGATGCCCGAGCATCCGGTTGAAACGGAGATCGCCGATCTGTTCGCCGAGGCGGCCGAGTGAGCCACGGCGTGCTGTTCGGGATCATGGTGCTGGCGCTCATTACCATCATCGTGGCGAGCGTCACATAACCATCGCGAGACGACACGCCACAACAGGCGTAGCTACACGGCGCGTGCCGTAACCCCACACACAGGAGTATATACGACATGGCAGGTTATCTCGCCTACATCATGCCGCTCGATGGTTCGCCGGGCCGACCGGACAACACGTTGCCGGGTATCGGCGGGCCGGTTGATCCTGGGTATGGCGTCGGCATCGAGCGTCCGTCGCATCCGATCGCGCTACCGCCAGGCTCGGTGAGCGGCACCCCGGAGCATCCGATCTACACGCCACCGAGTGCGCCTGGGCAGCCCTCGCATCCGATCGTGCTGCCGCCTAACAGCGTCGGTGGGACGCCCGAGCACCCGATCTATTACCCACCGACTGTGTGGCCGCCAGGCGGGCATCCGAGCCACCCGATCGCCCCTGGTGGGCAGCCGCCTGGGATTTGGGGAGGAGCGCCGCCATGGGTCGACAATACGCTGCCTGGTTCGCAGCCCGGCGTGGACAATGGACTTCCGGTTCCCCCGAACGTGTGGCCGCCGCAGCCGATCGCGCCATTGCCGCCAGAGTTGAGCAGTCAGGTGATCGTGGCTGTCCACAAGCCTGGCCAGGATTGGGTGGTGAAGAGCTACCCGGTGGGGCCATCACAGGGGCCTGGTATGCCGGGTCAGCTGCCTGATCCTGGCGGCCAGCCGCAGCCGCGCCGCTAAGTCTGCACTGATCTTCGATGCCGGAGGCTACGTCTAGGCAGGACGCAAACACCGATCGAACGGGGACGCAATATCCGGCAGGAGCCGCCCCGGCCACTCGTCGGTTAATCAGGATGGACCCCAATTCCAGTAGACGAGCGGGGGTGACAGCCGGAGAGACGGCCACAACAACCAATACCAGGGGCTTCACGTCATGAAACACGCACTGCTTGCGGCGACTGCCATCGTGGCGGGGGCCATGTTCTTCACCGTGCCAGCCTATGCCACGCTGATCACCTCACTGGCGCAGGAGAGCGGCAGCAACACCGTCGTGGCCACAGACAACGGCACCACGACCAACATCAACATCGCCGCCGGTACGCTGGTCACGTTGGGCGGTGGTATCTTCAACGTCGCGGGCGCCAGTTTTGAACTCGCCGCTACCTCGGTCGACGCCGCGGTGCTGTTCGCCGGCCAGGTCATCCAGCACTTCAGCGGCAGCTTCTGCGTGAGTTCAGTGGCTGGTTGCGGCGGCAACTTCCTGTCGGGCACCTTCACCGATGCTGCCTTCGGCGCCAACGGCGGGCCGGGCCTGACGGTTCAGGTGAGCAATCCGCCCGAGAGCCTCGTGCTGACCTCCAACGTCATCCCAGCGGACCAGCTCATCCCACCGAGCTCGTTCAACCTGACGTTCGTCAACCTGGGACCGGCGCTGCACATCGACGGCACCACCATCGGCGCGTTCGATGCCTCGTTCACAGGTGACGTGTCGGCGTCGGCGGTGCCGGAGCCGGCCACGCTGGCGCTGCTTGGCGTCGGGCTGCTCGGGCTTGGGCTGGTGCGGCCGCGGCGTGCGTGATGGGCTGTGAAAGGCTGGCAGCGGCTGCAATGGGATGAGGTGTGGTTAGCTGTCTTGCGCAGTGAGATCGCTCGTGGCGCCAGTTGGCGCACTATTGAGCGTCGTGTCGGGGTCTGTCGCAAGTCGGCGCAGGACCAGGCCTTTCGTCTTGGTTTGGTCCCCACGCCATCGCGGTCATCGCGGTTTGGTATCGCGTGGCATCGTACGCATCAGTGAAATGCTACGCCTCGCGCACAGGCACCAAGCGGAACCTCGTGGCCATGCGCAAGGCCGGCTGGGGCCTGCTGGTGTCGCGGGCCGGGGAGTGGCGCACCGAGGGGTTCGCGGACGTGGTGGGCGATAACGGGGCATGGGCAGACCATCAGGCTGGGCGGAGCTTCGATGAGGACGCATTCGAGCGGTTCCTTGACTGGTTCGCCGCCCAGCCGGTAGCGCCGCAGTGGCTCGTGTTGCCGGACATCGTCGCGGGTGGCCTCAAATCCCTGGAGCTGTCGCTGCGGTACCAGAACCGGTGTCTGTCGATTGCCCCCTTGGTGCTGATCGCGGTGCAGGACGGGATGCAGCCGTCCGATCTGGAACCCATCGTGGGCCGAAATGTCGGCATCTTCCTGGGGGGCAGCACCGAATGGAAACTGGGCAACATGGCCCTCTGGGGTTCGTTCTGTGCGCGCCGCGGGGTTTACTACCATGTGGCTCGTGTGAATACCGAACGGCGCATCTGGATGGCCGTTGCCGCCGGCGCGGATAGCGTGGACGGATCAAGCGGATCGCGCTTCGCGAGCACAGTTCCGATGCTGAACCGGGCGCTGCATCAGCAGGATATGTTCGCGCCGCGCCTGATGGTCACCTGATACGTGACCGACGAGGAGACCAAGACCGTCCTGGGGCTGGGGGGGCGGCTTATCACCGCTCTTCCGGCGCAGTTTCTGACGCTCGTTGTCATCAACATCCTGGCGTTGGGCTTCCTGTTCTGGTTCGTCGATGCGCGGGCGAACCACACGGCCTCGGTGCTCAACCAGTTGCTGCAGGCGTGTCTACAGCGGTCGCAATAGGCCAAAAGAAAAGCCCCGCCTCTGTCCTAAAGAAAGCGGGGCCAGGTTCAGACCTCAGATAGTTGCGCCACCACCATAGCACCGTGGAGGCCAGCAATGCCAGCCAGCATGAAGCACGTCGTCAGCGTCCCCTGGACCGATGAGGAGCGCACGTTGCTGCGCCAGATGTGGGCCAATGGCATGGGACCGGTGCTGATCGGCCGCATGTTGGGGCGCTCGAAGTATTCCGTCACCAAGCAGATCCAGGCGATGAAGCTGGCAGCACGGCCCGTGGCGGATAACCGGAAAGTATCCGGATCTGAGACGCCTCAGCCACGTCAGAGACCACCGCAGCCCTTGCGACCCGGCGCGCGCACCCTGCCGCCACTACCCAGCGAACTGACGCACGACTGACGGCCGAGAACCCATCCTCCCACGGGTGAGGCCGAAGGGCGGCGCTCCGCGTTCGCTGACGAACCGGGCGCGGAGTCGATCGCCACCAACACGCATCTCTGAGGACCATCATGGCTGCCAACGAACAACTCGAGAGCTTTCTCGCGTCCGAAAGCGCGCCCGCGCCTGCCGCGGAACCGGCCCCGCCAGCAGCGCCAGAGGCACCGCCAGCGGCCGCAACACCGAAGCCCGAGGCAAAGGCCGAGCCAGCGTCCAAGGCCGCTCCAGCCAAGCCGGAGGCCGAGGAGGACACCGATCCACCGGAGGCGCTTGAGGGCGAGCCGGTCATCCCGCGCCGCGCCTACGAGGACGAACGACGCAAGAGACAAGATTGGAAGGAAAAGGCCGCCAGGCTCGAGGGCGAACTCGCTGCCTACCGCAAGCAGCAGGAGGAGGCGCAGCAGCGCTCTGTCGAGGCGGTGGCGAGGCAACGGCAGGAGCAACAATACCAGCCACCGCCAGATCCTGCCGTCGATCCCCGCGGCTTCGCGCAGCACCAGCAGCAGCAGTACCAGGCGCAGCTGCTCAATGAGCGACTGAATACCTCAGAAATGATGCTGCGCGACAAGATCGGCGACGAGAAGCTGAACGAATACGTGGGCGAGTTCCGCGAGATGGCCAACGCCGACCCGACGCTGTTCGGCAAGCTCTACTCGCAGCCGCACCCCTATGCCTGGCTCACTCGTGAGGTCGACCGGCTGCGCCTGGTGCGCGACGTCGGCGACGATCCGGCGGCGTTTCGCGCGAAGATCGAGGCCGAGGCGCGGGCGAAATGGGAGGCCGAGGCAAAGGCCGCGCCGGCACCAGTCTCACCAGCCGCCGGGCTGCAGCCCTCGCTCGCCACCGCGCGCAGTGTCGCAGGACGCACCGCAGGCGCCTGGACCGGCGAGCCGAGCCTTGAGGACGTTCTCAGTCCGATCCAGAACCGCAAGAAGCCAAACGGCGCTGGCGGCTCAGTGCGTTACTAGCCGTGCCTTCCCGCCGCCGGGGATAACCGGGCGCACGAGCCGACCCAGGTGCCGCCGACCGATGTAACGGGCGTGAGTGGCTGCCGCCGAGCCTCTAACGGGCGCGATCAGATGAAAGGAGCAAGATCAATCCCACTATAGGAGTGCTCGGCGATGGCCGACATGATCGTTACCCCGGCTAGACCGGGTTTAACCCCAATACAATGGCAGTCTGATTTTTGGGTGGAGTATCTCCGCGAAAATCAATTCACGCCTTATTTCGGGACCACAATGGATGCGATGATCCAATTACAAACGGATCTTACGCGCAAACCCGGCGATACTGTCGTCTTCCCGACAGTTCGCAATCTGGTCGGAGCTGGAGTCACCGGCAACACGGTCCTAGAGGGCAATGAGGAAATCCTCAACGCCCGGTCGCTGAATGTCGTGGTCAGCGTGCTCCGTCACGCCGTCGCCGTCAGCGAATGGGACGAGCAGAAGAGCGTCATCGATCTGCTGCAGGCCGGGCGACAGGTGCTGAAGAACTGGGCCGCTAACAAGCTGCGCGCCGACATCATCAGCTCGCTCGGTGCCATCACGGCGGACGGCAACGTGCAACTCACCTACGCGGCAGCCTCGGCGGCCCAGCGCAACACCTGGCTGGTCAACAACAGCGACCGGGTGCTGTTCGGAGCCTCCAAGAGCAACAATACCGGCGTCTATGCCACGTCACTGACCAACATCGACAACACCGCCGACAAGCTCACCGCGGCACAGATCACCCTGGCCAAGCGCATCGCGCGCACCGCCACGCCGAAAATCCGGCCCATTCGGATCAACAACGACGAAGAGTGGTTTGTGATGTTCTGCCCATCGATGGTGTTCCGCGATCTCATGCTCGATCCGGTGATCATCAACGCCTTGCAGTACGCGTGGAACCGCGGCAGCGACAATCCGCTGTTCACGGCTGGTGACCTGATCTACGACGGCGTGATCATCCGCGAGATACCGGAACTGCCGGTGATCGCCGATGTTGGGGCGGGTGCCACGGTCGATTGCGGCGCGTCTTATATGTGCGGCGCGCAGGCTATCGGTATCGCCTGGGCACAACGGACCAAGGTGATCACCAACACCCGCGATTACGGCTTCTTCAATGGTGTTGGCGTTGAAGAGATACGCGGCGTGCAGAAGCTGCGGTTTGGCACTGATCCAACCGTTGACACAACGAAACCCGTAGACAACGGGATCATGACGGTGTGGAGCGCTGCGGAACCTGATGCATAGCCGTTTGTAGATACGACAGGAGGCTCTCAGCGGAGGGCCTCTTCTTTTCTCCAAGGAGACAATCCATGCGTGAACCACCGACCGTGTCGGCATCCATAACCGCGGCTGCGACGGCCGCCGACATCGAGCCACCCACCCCTGAGCAGATCGCCGGTCTGCAAGGCGCCCAGGTCGTGCTGGCGCCTGACAGCGCCGCATCAGCCGGCGCACGCGGTGTCTATCCATCGATCGCCGAGAACACGCTGCTGCGTGATGCCGGCTACGTCGACATGGGCCTTGACCCGCATGATCCCAGCGGCGAGCTGACCGACCCTGAGGGGTCCGATGTTGTGCCACCAGCGGATCGGCCACCCGTCAACACCGCGTTGCCAGCCGTCACCCAGACCGGCGCCACGCTCAACTGCACGATGGGCGAGTGGACCGGCGAGCCGACCAGCTACGCCTACCAGTGGCAGGTCAGTGGCGTCATCGTGGGCACCGACGCAGCCAGCTACGCCGTTCAGCCGGCGGATGTCGGCGGCACAGCCTCCTGCATCGTGACCGCCACCAATGCCAACGGCTCGACCGCAGCATCGCCCAGCAACGGCGTGGTGGTCGCATAAGCAATGCCGCGACAGTGGAACCAACTGGCACCGTCGCAACTGGATGACAGGGTATGGTCGGATACCCGCGGTCCGGCGGGCCAGTTGTATCCACCGAATGCAGATACGCCAGGCTATACGTTCGGAAGCTTTGGGCAGCTACCGACAGCGACACCACCGAACACCTACACTGGCGCACTGCCAACGCCGCCCAACGACTACGCGGCCACCAGCGGAAACCTGCCGCACGATTACTACCAGATGCAGCAGCTCATGAACCAGTTCGGGCCGAATGATCCGCGCCTCAGTCAGCTGCTGCAACTTCTCTATCTCCAACGACAGGGCAGGACATGACCACGAGCATTGGCACCATCGCGCAGATTGCCCTGCGTCGTCTCGGCGTGCGCGTGGTGCCGCTCAACGACAGCCCGACCCTCACCGAGATGGTCCCCGTAGCTACTATTGCCACTGCGGCCCTCGTGGAACTCGGGGTCATCGCCTCGGACGAAACGCCGATACCGAGCGATCAGGCACTGATGGTGGACAAGGTGGCGAGCGTCCATGCCGCGCTCGATGCGCAGGGGTTGGTGTATTGGTCCACTGACGCCGTGCCGCGCGCGTTCGTGGAGGAATACACCAAGCTGACGGCGGCAATGGCGGGGTCGTCCTTCGGCAAGGCCATCGATCCGGCGATGGTGGCGCTGCTCGAGGCGCGCGTGCGCAAGGGCGTCATGGTGCTGTCGTCCGACACCAAGGCGCAGGAGGCGGTGCAGGCGGTCCACGATGATCTGGTGATGCGCGGCATCGCTCGCTGGACGTCGCTGGACATCCCGAACGCTCTTTCCGACAGCTACGCCACGCTCGCAGCCGATGCGCTGGCGCCGCTGTTCGGCGGCGATACCGATCCGAATGACACCCGTGACGCCATGGTGGCGATCTACCGCTATGTGGCGCTGCCCACGTCGGGTGAGACCGTGACGACGGCGTACTTCTGATGGCATACAAGCTCCATTATTCCGACTACAGCACGGGCGCAGAGGGGCCTCCTGATCCAGCTGAGTGGGTTGGACCACCAGGGCCACAAGGCCCAACTGGCGCCACCGGACCGCAGGGCGTGCCTGGCACCCCAGCCACATCCCGCAACACCGCCCGTCTGCAAGCCCAGTGGGTGACCGGCGCCATCGTTGCCAACGATACCGTCTGGCTCGCCTATGACGCACCCTACAACGGCACCGTCAACAGCCTGACCTACTTCACCGGAAACGGCTCGTTCAGCGTCGCGATCCAGATCAACGGCACGAACGTGACAGGGCTGTCCGCTGTAGCGGTGAGCAGCGCGACGCCGGCCACCGCGACAGCCACGGCTGCCAATACCTTCACAGCAGGCCAGCGCATCACGGCAGTGATCACGGCAGCAACCGGCTCGCCGACCGATGCGCTGCTGTCGCTCGCCGTGACCTGGAGCTAGCGCGATGGCGTGGTCCTTTGGCGATGGGTTCGATTTGTATGCGGCTCCAGCCGATGCCAACAACGGCTATTGGGATGCAACTGGTCTGAACCCAGGCTCTTCTTCTCTCGTAGCTGGTAGGTTTTCTGGCAGCCGGGCTATATCGCAAGCTAATGCCACGACGTGGATAAAAACGTCGAGCGTGAACGATGCGGTTCACCATTTTGTCGTGGCCTTTCAGCAAACCAGTGCGATAACCGGCTCCACGCCGGGGCTTTATTTTGAGTTGTTCGACGGCGCTACGGCACAATGTAGCGTATTCTTTCGTTCAGATGGATCGATCTTGCTCACATCGGGCGCCCCTGGCGGAACGGTGCTGGCGACGTACCCGGGCGCATTTACGGTCATATCAACCTGGTTTGCCTTTGAGATCGAAGTGGTGATCAACAGTACGACCGGCAGCTTCATCGTTCGTAAGAATGGCAACCCGTCGGCTGATTTCACGGCAACAGGTTTGAATACCCGAGGCGGGACAGCCAACAACTACGCAAATAAGTTGCAAGTTGGGTCTCCAAATATATCCTCGCACGTCTGGGACGACTTCTTCTGGCGCTCCGATGCATCGAGCGTGGCGTGGCTCGGCGACATCCGATGCTACACCCGCATGCCGGCCTCCGATGTCAGCGTGCAGTTCTCGCGAACCGCTGGCGCGACAAATGCCAGTTGTGTTGACGAACCGCAGCAGAACAGCACCACCGACTATGTCTTTGACAGCACGCCAGGTGATGCCGACTTCTACTCCATCGGCAGCATCGCCTCGACGCCGGTCACCACGTTTGCTGTCGTCACGCGCGGCTACATGCAGAAGAGCGACGCCGGCACGCGTACCGCAGCGGTACAGCTCAAGAGCGGTGGCACGACCGTCGCCTCGCCCACCCTGGTGCTGACCACATCAGGCTGGCAGTGGGCGTGGCGGATGGACCTGACTGATCCAGCTACCAGCGCTGCCTGGACGGCAGCCGGCGTCAATGCCGTCAACATCGGTCCTCTGACCGTGGCATGACCGACAACAGGCTCACACAGGCCGCGCTGGAGCACTGGCTGCGCACTACCCCCACCGCACAGGTCACTCAGGTCAGTGTCGAGCACTGGGCCACTGTCGTGGGCGCCCCCGAGCAGGCACTTGTCACACAGGTCGCGCTCGAACACTGGGCGTCCGTCGCCATTCGGGCCGGCGGTCCCATCGTCACGATGATCGGGTGATCCCACAGGAGCTATCCAATGCCTGACGGCGTGAACATCCCCGGCGGCCCGTCGTTCATCGGCAACCCGCAGCCGCCTGACGTGCCGTGCGACCCCGTTGGCGACGGCTGGCGCGGGCCGCAAGGGCCGCAAGGGCCGCCCGGTCAGTCCACAGCGTTCTATGGCGCGTCCCCGCCCGGCGACGTGCTGGCGCCGCTGTGGTGGGATACCGTCAGCGGTCAGCTCTACATCCAGTATAACGATGGATCGTCAACGCAGTGGGTGTCCACCAGCAGTATCCCCACGACACAGTTCCCACTGGCTGGAGGCACGCTCACTGGTCCGCTGCTGTGGACGGCCACCGGCAGCACGATTTCACGTTCGGCACAGGATCGCTCGGCCGATGGTGTCAATGCACTGGACTACGGCCTCAAGCTGGACGGCACCACCGACAACACGTCGGTCCTGAACGCAGCCAGGGTTGCAGCGCAGCGTAATGGCTCGGTGTTCCTGCCCTCCGGACGTATTCACGGTCCGATTGCTACCACGGCTGGCCCGACGACTGCCGTGCTATGGAAACTGGACGGCACGACGTTCCCTGACGGCGCCACGCCTATCACGCAGATCGGTGCGCCCGGCGATACCGTCGAGAGCTATTACAACGGATACAAGTTCTTTGGGAAACAGCAGAACCCGGTGGGGGCATTTGCCCCGGTGGTTCGGATTGACCTTTTACAGAACCTGACCGGCGCCGGAGGTGGAGGCATTGCCAACGCGCTATCGGTCAATGCCACGCAGAACGCTGGAGACACCAGCCTCCTCTATGCACTTGCCGTGACAGGCACCAGCTCTGCCGATCTCAGCTCTGGTGGTTTTGCTGGTATCCAAACAACGGTGACCAAACAGGGCGGTGGACAAGCCTGGGCAATCCAGACGGTGACGCGCGATACGACCGGACTAGCCAGCAGTGCCAATGGTCGTGGCATGGTCGGCGTCGAGGCTGCTATCCGCGCAACCAACGTCGATGATGCCCCAAATGCCTTGACGTGGGGTGGCGTCGGCAATCGTATATGCCTCCACTTGTCGTTGACGCTCCCGGTCGGGACCGCAGCCGGTACTGAGGCCGGGTTCACCAGTGCCATTCGGGTGAGTGGCGATCCGGCAGGGACGAAGTGCTATACTGCCAGCGTCTACGCTGTGGATACAAACGTGGATACGTATCAGGTGTTCGATGCGCGCGGCGCAAGCGCACCGTTCAATTACGGCACGAACCCAGTCGCGGCACTGCGGATGGCGGCCAATCAGGTCATCGACTTCAACGGAGGCTCGGCACTGAACAGCGTGGCCGGCGCCTATCTGCAATACCGCACCGCGACACAACGGCTCTACTACGTCGTGGCTGGTGTCGATCAGTGGAGCATCGATGCGTCAGGCAACGTGCGCGCACGCGGCACCGTCACCGGCAGCACCACACCGTAGGAAACTGCCATGCCACTCGACTTTCCTAACACGCCTACACTCGGACAGCAGTTTAATGTCGGTGGCATCGTGTGGACGTGGGATGGCGTCAAATGGACATCGGTAGCGCCCACGAGTCCAACGTATCTGCTTACCACTGGTGGGACCATGACCGGTGCCATCACACTTGCTGGCAATGCCGTGGGTGTGCTCGATGCAGTGCCTCTACAACAGGTCAACGCAGCAAGCGGAACCATCAATGCACGGACACTGGGCTTTGTCGGTGATGGTGCAACAGACAACACGGCAGCACTCGCTGCGATGTTCGCCCTGACCGGCAACCAGACAGTGTACTTCCCAGAGGGTGTGTATCTGTGGGGAGCACCGACAGCACAAGTTGACGCAGCATCCAACATCTCGATCCAGGGCGGAGGACGCGACAAGACGATCTTCCGGCTGACCTCCGGCTTCACCATGACCACCAATCTGTATCGGTGGTATCAGCGATCCGGCTTCAGCCTGCGCAACTTCACGCTGGACCTCAACAGCCCGTCAGCGACCGGACATCTGAACTGCCTGTTCTTCCGTAGCTCCACCAACTTCGTCGTGGACAACGTGGCGGTCATCAACGGCAGCGACAACATGATGGCGATCGGCATCAGCGCTGATGCGGGCGTCACCGTTGCTGACTTCTGGATCACCAACTGTCGGTTTCAATTCACGCCCTGCTGGACCTGGGGCGGCGCTCTGGCCATGACCGCAGGCAACCCGGCTGTCGGCACGATCA
>Ga0247664_1000064_pt1 | contig 28955 bp, 49 predicted proteins | sample CNK05_metaG_FD_182715 | JGI IMG/M metagenome (GOLD analysis project Ga0247664, IMG submission 182715) | Soil microbial communities from Purdue University Martell Research Forest, Indiana, United States - CNK05 | ecosystem: Environmental > Terrestrial > Soil > Temperate forest > Bulk soil...
CGGCGCCGCAATGCGCAGTTTGCGCCGAACGATCAGCTTTACTTCCACGTAACAATCGAAAAAGTCTTCGCTCATGACAGTGTGAAGTAGCTAATCGCGCTCACCGGGCCCAGATAAATTCGAACCATCAGGCATGGGACGTTGAACAGTAATCCCTGATAGGCGAATAGAAACCCGCAACTGTGGAGCAGCTTGAATGGCGGCGTCAGCACTTCTTTCTCCCTTCATAGCCCGGCATCGTGTGGCCCGTGAAAAACTCCGTCATCGACAATTGCCCGCGGGGCTCGGTTACCGCATCGATCTGCGCTTGGGCGATCACATGCCCCAGCTCATCCGCGATCGCGTCCTGCAGGGGCGGCCCGATGCCCCAACCCTTCGGGCCGCCACTGATCCCGCGGCGCCAGCCCTTCACGCGCTTGTACAGGCGCGCAAGGAACAGCAACGGATCCCAGGGCCGTTCGACTCGCAGCCAGTGCGCCTTCACGTTGCAAGGTTTCTTGCTCACACTGCACAGCCGGCCGCGGAGATCCAGGCACCCCGTCCCCACGTGCTTTCGTTCGACGACGAAGAAACCCGCCGGCGCGAGCTTGGTCGGAATTACTTGTTGCCGCAATCTCCGGACGCGGCTATGGACGCGCTCCGCCTGACAAACCTCCGCCACCTGGACCGCGGCCGTGGCGAGCTTGTCCCGGACGGCATCGGCGGCCTGCCCCGTCAGTTTCTCGACCGCCTCTTTGCAGACCCGGAGCATATGCGATGCCTTGCGCCAGGAGATCCGCCGGCGCTGGGGCGGGATGTGGTGCGGATCGTTCGCCGGCAGCGCGGCAAAATGCCAGCGAGTCGGAAACGCCGGCACGCGCATGGCCCCGCGATAGCGCCCGTTACATCGACAGCGGGAGCGTTCTGTGGGCGCCAGGCCTCGTTCACAGACCCAGGCCTGCCGTAGCGTCAGGCGCCGCGGCTTGCGCGTCTTCGTCGATCGTGAGGGACCGGGTTCGCCGCTCAATTGGCCATCACCTTGCGGGGGGGGGGCGTCGATTACAGGCGTCTGTAGAGGATGGCTCACGCGGCCTCCGTGGTCGCAGGAACATCCAAACCGGGCAAGCGGGGCGAAGGAGCCGGCTTGTTGCTTTTCGGCCCCGTGCGGATCTCCGTCATGAAAGCGCGGAGCGTATCCACGGTCTGTTCCCCGATAAACGTCTTGGGATCGACCTTGAAGAACACGCAGCCTGTCTCGGCATCTCCGACACAGGCGACATAGTCCATATCATCCCAGCCCATCTGCTTCGAGATGGGGATCGGAATGCAAAGGCGCAAATTCTTCCCTTGCTTGCGCAGGCGGGTCAATGAAAAGTATTTTGGTTCGGATGCCATTGGGGGAGTATGGGCCCGGATTCAAACTAAATCAACCTTCAACCACAAGACATTCGCGGATCAAGCAACTACAGGCGTCCAAAACATGGAGTTAAAAATCGCTCCAACTTCCCGCGCGGCGAGCCCCGTCAACCGGGTGGGGCCCGTTAACCCCCACACCCCCTTGTATAGGGAAATACTATCCGGAGTACTTGATAGGTAAGGAACCGCCTGCGGCGGCAATCTTGATAACATCCACCGAATCAGACACGTTACGCCGTTAAGAGCCTGTGGAAATCATGGAAGGCCTTTCCGAACAAACCCCAAAACCTTCTCGATGAAGACGGGAAGCGCTTCCCGCACCGGAGGAGCGAAATAGAATCGAATCGAAAAGGGAGAGAGAAAAGCGAAAAGCGAAGCGTTCCAAACGTCTGTAATCGGAGGAGAGACACGAAGAGCGAGCGGGTTTACATTGACAGGATTTTGGAGGTGAGCTACTATCCTGTTACGAAAACTCCCCGTTTCATCGGCGCGGGACAATCGGCGTGCAAGTCGTTTTGATCGGTTTTCAGGCCGCGGTACTCATCGGACGCTTACTGCGGCCTGGATTCCTCCTTTCCCGGCGGTAGCTGACCACTCTCACGCTTTCGCCGTTCCAGCTCAAATAGTAATTGATCCGCGGCATCTCCGCGTGAAGAAGCGCATCAGCGACCGGCAGCTCTTCATTCAGGCGCCGCCACCAACGCAGCAGCCAGGTCAAATGATATTGGTGGACCCCGAACTGGTCTAAATGGCCGGCGATCGTGATCAGCGTACCGCCTCCGACCACTTGTCGAACGCTCTGCCAATCAAGCCGGCCGGTTTTCCCCCGAGGAAGGATGCTGGTATTGATGTCGGGCTCCTCGGCCGTCGACCGATCGCTGGGATCCCCTTCGACAATCCGCTTCAGATCCTGGAAGGAGAGATTTTCCGTATCCAGTCGGATGATCCCAGTGAGTTTGGTGACCACGGTTAGCCGCGACCCCCGCCGGATCCGGCCAGCAACGGGAGCTGCTTGGCGTACTCGCTAAACGCCCGCGGCTCTCGGATCCCGAGTTTGCGCGCCGTCTCGGCTAATGCCTGGGGCGTAGCGTCGACCTGGTCCGCGCGGCGCCGTTCTTCGCGGATCGCCGCGGCTTGGCGTTGCGCCTTCCGGAGTTTCTTATCGTTGCGAAGCGTATCGACGCTCATGATGCCTCTTCCTCCGCCTCCAGGATCGTGCTCACATAGTCTTTTGTGAAGGCCTCCAAGTGCGGATGCGGTACCGGGAGAATGACCGTCTTCAACACGCTATCGTTGAGGAGCCATTGGGTAGCGCCTTCGTCATTGTCCGCCATCGCGGCCTTGATTTTATCCGCAATCTCGCGCGCAATTTCGGGGGACAGTTCCGCGGCAATGTTGGCAGCCAGGATGCCCTCTTGATCGTAGGCATCCCCGGGATCCCCAAACTGCTTGACGATCATATTCCGGACGATCGTCGGAAGATGAACGAGCTGCTCATCGCCCGCGTGGGCCTGCTTGGTGGTTTCGCCCGCGGCTCCGTTTGCCGGCATCTCGATTACATTGCCGTCTGTGGTCGTGACCGGGCGCCGGCCATAACTATTCCGCTGTAATGCTGCTACCTGCTGGCTCAGCATCTGGAGTTGCCGTTCCATTTGCGCCTTGCCGCTCATCACATTCACGATACCGTTGATGATCTTGGCGGCCTCCGGAATGATCAGGCCCCAAGGGACGCCATCGCCGGCGGCAGCCTCGGCACCAATCCCAAAACGCTCCTTCATGCGATCCGCCAGTGTGAGCGCCTGGTCCAACTCTTCCATAGAACTCCGCGGCGCCTGTTCGGGTTTGTCCCGCTTCATTAAGCGCTCGGCAAAGTTCATCCCTTTCTCAAACAACGCCACCGGATCCGCGGTAGGAGCGGCCGGCGGATGGTTGATCCCCATTTCGATGGCCTTGCGGTTGAGCTGCATGCTGGATTCGATCTGCTTGATGGGATCGATCGAATTCAGACGCTGCCGCATCTCCTCGTTTTCTTCCAGCAGCCGATCGAGCAGTTTATCGCCCGTGGCGCCGATGCCGTTCTGGCCCGGCTGGGGGAGAACGGGAATGGGAGCGGAAGGAAGCGGGCCCGCGGCGCCATTTTCGGACGGGAATTTCGGCGGGGCATCGATCGAAAACTGTTCGTGCAAATGTTCCCGATCGGCATCCTTCCCGTAATTCACGTAGATGTGATAATCGTACCCGCCAAACTTTTCCCGCACCCACTCCTGGTCGACGGGGCCCGAGAGTTTTACGAGATAGGCATGCTTGCCCGCCTGGGGCGCCCGCGGGGGATTCGTGCGCGTCAGATACGCCTCGACATACTGCCGGTTCGGCCGGCGAGTATCCCAAAGCTCTTCGGGAATCCGGATCAGGTATTCCTGCCAGTCCTTGACGGACTTCGGATCCGGCATGCCGTTCTTCAGGAACCCGTTTACAGACGTCTGTACCGCCGGTTTCCGGGGCGGCTTGGGAGGTTGGGGCGGACCGGCCGGGCCGTACATCATCGCCACCGTGTCGGGACTCGCCGGCGGGACCGGACCCACGGCATCGGGATCCAGCTCGCCCGGCTTCAAGCGCTTCTTTCCGAGGGTGCGGCTCATGAGATCACCTGGATCAACGGCTCGTCCGGGCATGCCTCGGCACAGCGGCTGCATAAATCCGCCTGGATCCAGGAGCAGGCGCGCGGCTGGGAATCGAGAGGATCGACATAAAAGCATGGATCCTCATCGGTACAGCCGCAGGCCCGGCAAATTCCCGGGATCGGCTCATGAGAGACGGAATTGTTGTACTCTTTCAGGAAATCGAGGAGATCGGTACCACGCAGAGAATCGGGTTGTGCCAAATATCACCTCCGGCCATGCACAGTATATGCAGAAAACCCCGGATCGTGTCCAGAAAAATCAGCCGAAAGAGGGGCCGGAATGTTACTGAGATTCTTGACTCCTCGGTCTTGACACGCCCTAGCGCGCGGGTGTTTGATCGAAGCTGCAAATGCAATTGGGATCCAGCTCGCGAACGTCGACGCTCTCCGGACCGCCCGGCACGATGGCGGCCGCAAGCGAATTGCTTCCCGACGGCGATGCCGGCGTTGCGCTCACGATCGGATGGATCCGCGATGCCGTCCAGACCGCCTTCAGCTTGCCGAGCGTACGCGCTCAGTCGATCGCGATCGCCAATACCACCCCGCCCCGCGATCATCTCGCCCTGGTGAAAGCCTGCTATCAGTGGGTCATTGATCACGTGCGCTTCCTGGACGATCCCCCGGGCGTCGAGCTGGTGCAGGGCGCCGACTTCACGCTGGAACATCGCGCCGGCGACTGCGACTGCATCAACTCCGTGTTGCTCCCGAGCCTCTTAGGCGGCATGGGGATCGACAGCGAGCTGGTCACGATCGAATTGGATCCGCGGCGCCCGGGCCAGTTCAGCCACATCTACGCCCGTGCGATCGTCGACGGGCGGCCCGTGGCCGTGGACGCGGCCCGGGAAGCGGAGACGGGAAAGCCGGCCTTCGGGCTCGAGCCGGAAGCCGTGGGGATGAAGCGCAAGCGGATCTGGTCACTGGATCCGGAAGGCGGCTATACGGACGTGCAGGCCGGCCTCGGCCGATTACAGACATCTGTAACCCGCCACGCGCCCGGCCGTGCCGGCCAGCTCGTCGGCCGCTTCACGAAGCAACAATTGAACGGCACGGCGCTGGGACGTCTGGGAGAAGGCGAACCAACCGGCAACGAGCAGTATTACGATGCGAGCACAGATACGACCTACGCCTATGACGCCAACGGGCAGATCGTCTCGTGGCAAGGACTTCCGGAAATGACGGGAGGCGGAGCGCCCGGCAGCTCGAGCTCGCTGCAGTGGATCCAGGCAATCACAGCCGCCGGCAACGCCGCAGCCGTTGCGATCCGCGCCAGCAACCAACCCTATGGAGCGATCCCCGGCTATCCCGGCTATCAAGTGACGGCCGGCGGCCAGGTCATCGGACCGAACGGCCAGCTCGTCGCCCGCGGCGGAATTACGACGATGGGCGCCGGCTTCACGCTATCCCCCACGGCAATGCTCTTCGGCGGGGTTCTTCTCGTCTTTCTAGTCTTATCGTCGGTGAAAGGGGCCAAGTAGCTTATGCCGTTTCGAGTCTCTGTTCCAACCACGCAACTTACCGAGATCGGGAGTCCATTTATGAATGGCACATTCAACCCAGCGAATTTTCCAGTACCCCAGGGTCAGAAGTTTCCCGGCATGGCCGGCTACTACACGGCCGCCAATTTCCCAGTACCGCAAGGCCAGCAATTTCCAGCGATCCGATCGGCGAAGGTGATCCCGATCACGACCAGCGGCCCAGTCACCACAAAGCAGAAGGGTATGGCCGGGCGCTACCAGCCGGCCGTGTGGTCGAAGTCGCCTTTTTTTGCGGGGACGCGCCGCGGCGGATGCAATGGGATGGGGGATACCGCGTCGACGGATTTCATGACGCAGGCCAAGCAGTTCACCTCGGATTATCCGATCGTGGCGGCCGGGATCCTGCTGAGCATCGGCGTGATCGCCGCGAAGGTGATGGGAGCCCGTAAGTAAGGAACGAACATGGCAAACCTGATTGCTCCGTACGCTCTGCTGGCCCAGCAAGATCAGGCCTCCCAGAATCTGGCGGCGGAACTTCAGAGAGAAGGGTTGAGCGTTACGGATCTACCGGATGGTTTTGTGTACTTCGACAAGGCCACCAATCGGACATGGACGCTTGATGCCGGCGGGAACCTGGTGAACTACGCGGGGGCGCCCGAAGGCAACAACTGGGCGTCGTTTACAGAGTGGGCCGGGAACAACGCGCTGTGGATCGGGATCGGCTTTACGGTTGCAACGTTTGGGATCGCCGTGTTGAACACGAGGAGATCGCGATGATCGGACAGATGACAGTCTCGGGAAACCTGATCACGGATATCGCCCATTACGTGATCGGCTCGCTCGACGCCACTCATCTCTTTACGCTCGCGCAGAACGCGGATCCTGAACAGGCCTATAACGAGATCGCGGCGGCGACCGCGCAGGCCTCCGGACCCAACGCGGATCCGGCCGTGGTAGCGGCAGCAACAACAGAGGCACAGGCGGAGTTTCGGCGGCAGTACGCGCAAGTGATCGCCAACAATCCGCTCTATACGGATAAGCTGCCAGGCCTTCCATCTGGGCCCAGTTTATCGACAGCTCTCTGGATTGCGCTTGCGGGAGTAGTTGGTTTGTTCGGCGCGGCGGTGATCGCGCAAGAGGTTGCTTAAAAGGAGACGAGCATGTTGATGCTTCTGATTTTGATTTCGATGGTCATCGCGACATTTTTGACGACGCAGCGAAGGCCCGGCCTTGCATTTGCGACAGCCGGCGATCCCGTCTGGCCAGTTCGCCGGGCGACACGTAGCACGCTTGGCGGGATCAGCCGGCTGTATGCGATTACGACAACTTTGCTCCTCGGGCCCGGATCCTCGGGCGGTACAACGTGGATGGACTTCCAGACATGGACCATCATCGCGACGGCCGATGCTGATACCGCAACCGCGTCGATTACGCACGCGATGGGCATCTTTGCGCGCGGATTCTTCCGGCCCGTCCTCGCCGCGGCGCAGATTTCGCTGTGGTTTTTCTCAACGATTCCCGCAGCGGGATCGACTTGGGTAGCCACGAAGGCGACAACGGCCACGAGCGGCAATGCCGGCGTTCAGGTCCAGGTCGAAGTGCAGAGGGCGAAGTAATCGCCGTGGCCAGGCAACGCAGCGCGTCCTTAACCGTCTTCAGGGAAACACGGCAGACGCTGGGAGACAAGACGAAACGGAACCCGGCCTTTAAGGTGACGGGTTTCGGAAAGTCGCGCAAGAAAGCGGAGCTGAATGCCCGGCGGGCCTTGAAGCGTTTAGGCGTGATGGGCGAGTACGTGAAGGGCGTGTTCAAACGGAAGGGCAAAAAGAAGAAGTAATGCTGGCCGTCAACAAATCCGAAGTGGTACCGGCTTGCGGAGCCAACTGGCGAAAGCCAGGCGACGAGATCACCGATCGCGCGCATCGCAAGCGGGCCCACAACTGCATCCCGGAGCATTTGCCGAAGCAGTGCGAGATCTGCAGCTCCAAGCGGAATCTCGTGCCGGATCACAAAGACGGGGACGAATCGAATGACGCGCCGAGCAATCTCCGTTGGCTGTGCAAGCAGTGCAATACGAAGCTTGGGATTCAGTTCGCCGCGGAGGGCCGCGGGCGCCGAACCCACCAATACAATCCCGGCAATCCAGGCGCGCAATCGCTAGGCGCATACGTCGAAGCCGCGGCCATGCACCAACGCGGCGCCCATGACGCGGGAGGCAAAATCATCCATGAGACACCGGCCGCAAGACGCAGCGAGTTTGCCGAAGAGATCTGGAGCCGGCGCCGCGCCCATGGCACCGACCACAAGAATCCCATGAGTCACTCTAAAGATGCCCAAGCATTAGAAGATTTTCGTGGGTTTGGGCCGAAAGAGATCCTGCGATTTCAAGATTCACAGTTTCAGGATCCGAGAGACTTTTGGCCCGTCGGCAAACTATCCGGATTGTGGCTTGCCCGCGTGCCGATCCCGCACCCGGACGCGACCGAGGCGCAGGCAGCAAGGACTCTCGACGAGTGGAGGAAGATCCAGCCGCACCTCTACTGGAAAACGCCCGAAGTGATGGCTACGTTCGATGCGCACGATCGCCGGCCCCAGTTGTACTTCATTGGCGGCAACCAGGCATTGGACGAATCCACCGTGCGCGCGTTCTGCCAGGCGACGGGGACCGAGTACAATCCCGGCCCAGCCTATCAGAACCTGGGGAAGTGTTACGGGATCCGCTATGAAGCGGTGAAGTCGTTTGAGAATTTCCGGGAGAGCCTGTTCTGCCATCCCTTCGGGGAAGAGGACGGGATCGTGCCCGAGCTGTGGTACGCGCGGGGCCGGCACGGCCTGGTCCTGGTCGGCGGCAATTACCGGGTAGAAACGAAAGACGCGGAGCTGGGTGCAAGCCCGGGAATCGCCAACTAAATTTACAGACGTTTGTAACAGGAGGGTTTTGCAAATGGTAACGACGACAGACGACAAGAAGACCACGGCCGCGGACGCGACCGATGCCACGTCCAAAAAAGACGCGAAGGCCGCGAAGAAGACCGGGTTTGTCCACACGCCCAAGAAAACGACGGCGCTGATCCACGGCTCGGAAGCCGTGACCATGACAAACCACTACCACCCGGACAGCGGAAATCCGCTGATCGTGATCAGCACGGGCGTCGACGGCGGCAGCGTCACCGACCAGGAAGTCAAAGACTACGTCGAAGGATCGCCCAACGGCCATCCGGGACTGTACGAGGTCATTGACGGCCGCAAGGTGCCGATCCCGATCGTGAGCCAGACGCGCGTCCCCCATCCGACCTTGGATGGTGTGGAAAGCGTGATCCTGGAGCTGAAACCGAATCTCGCGACAGTCCGCGCCTTTTCGCCCGGGGAGCTCGAGATTGTGGCCACGGACGCGACGACGCCCCTATCGGTTCGCCAGAAGCAGGCGCCGAAGAAATAAAACCAATGGGCGCTCGCTACCAACTCGGAAGGGCTAGGGGAATGGGAGACGCGGATCTCACCAACGATCTGTCGACTACGGCCAAGGGACTCGCCACGATTGCCCCCTTGACTGGGCCGGCCGCGCCCGTCGTTGCCATGATCGCGGGACTCGTTTCCCTAGGCGCCAGCCTCTCCGGAGTCTTTGCCGGCTGTGGGCCGAGCTGCGAGCACGATACCCAGGAAGTGGAAGGCTTCGCCATGGCCTTCCACAATCTCTGGTACGCGATGACCGGCGAGGCATTGCCGGGAATCCCGGGCGTGAGCGTCACAACCATCCCGGGCCAGTACGGCGCCCAGGGGATCGATCTCTTTCGAAAGAGCAACTATCCCAACGTGCCGTTTCCGTATGGCGCCCCGGGCGCCCCAACGGCCGAGAACGCGATCGCTTCGTTGAACGCGACCTTTCAACAAGTGGAATCGAGTCTCGTCAGAACGCAGAGCGTTGCAAACCTGAAAGGGAACTATGACTACTTTCTATCGCTCCTTCAGGAATACGCGGCGAATCAGGCCAACGCACCCGCCAGCATGGGCACGTTGACCGCCGGCACGATCGGCGCATCGATCGGCAACTGGTGGACGGGGCTCTCCGGCTGGGGCCAGGCAGCCGTCGCCGCCTGTGGCGTGGCCGCGATCGGAATGGCGGTATCGTCATGAACCTCACCAATCCAAGCCGCAAAGACGTCATGGCCGCGATCAGCGGACCGATGGTCGAAAAGCAAGGAATCCTGGGACGCATCGCGGCGCCCATCATCCGGATCCAGAAGGCGCGCGAGTTAAACGCCGTCATCACCGAGGATCTGCTGGCGATCCATCGCAGCCAGTTCGAACCGATGGGCCATTTGAAGCACCTGTTTATCGAGCCGGATAATATCCCCGTCGAAAACCTGCAACGCTTCAAAGACGCGACCGGCCTGCCGTGCCCGATGATCTATTTCTCGAGCACGACCGACCTAGCCGACGGCCGGCAGCTCCGCATGGCGCCCGAGCTGGGCATGGCGCTCAATCCCGAGCGCGTCCTGCTATTGACGAAGTTCCACCACTTGCCGGAAATTGTGGATCCGCGGTACAAACGGCCGGCGCCCGAGCCCGACTACGTTAACGGCGGTGTGATCATCGACGATACGCCATCACCCATGATCCAGCAACGCGCCGATCTGCTGGCCTGCGGAAAGATCACGATCGGGGAAGGCTACCGCTATTACGTGATTCAACCCGTCACGGCGATCGCCTACATGGGCCGCGATCGCGTGCTGAAGTCGATCGAGTTCGGCGCCGACGAGCAAGGACGCAAAACGACGCTGTTGTTTCCGATCATCGAAGAAATGCCAGGACGCCCGCCGGCCGCGCCCGCGTTCTTGGTCTACGGCAAACTGGCGGGCAATACGAGAGAGCGAGAAGACCAGCGCTTTCACAACCGAGGAGGCAAAAATTAAATGGCATCCAGCAATGGTCCGATCGCTGTCGTACTGAATCCCGCGGGGAAGCACAAGCTCCGCGGCGCAAAGAAAGCCGCGTTCCTCAAGCGTATGGCGAAGGGACGCGCCAAAGCCAATGGGAAGTCGGCGGCGCGCACGCACCGGCCGAAGAAGTCCGCTTACAACGGACGTAAGAAGAAGAAACCGGCGACGACCGCGCCGCGCACTAAGTCCAATCCAGGAGTGTTTACCTTTATGGCAAACGGCCACAAGTCGAGCGGTAAGAAAAAGAAGAAGAAGTCGAAGTACAACGGCAAAAAGAAGACGCGGCCGGCGACCTCCCGAAGGGCTAAGTCGAATCCCCGCGGCGCCAGCGCTTCCAAAGCCATGTCGATCACTAAGGGCGGGCCGTGGGCCTTTGCTCGCAGTGTAGCGGCAGCCGGCGGCGGATTCTTGGCAGCCAACATCCTGCCGGAAACCGCGCTCCCCGCGCAGAACACTGGATTGATGGGCTACGGCCTGCAAGCCATTGTGACGGGCGCAGGCGCCGTGTTGCTCTACAAGTTTGCTAAGCCGAGCGATGGCTTCGCCTTCGGAATCGGCGGCGGACTCGCGATGCTGAATCGCGGCGTCGAGGATCTGGCCAGCGTGTCGATCGTTGACGCGCGATCGATCAACGACCTGATCCGTCAGGGCGTGGATCCGGCCGTGGCCGCGGCGCAGTCGACGACCGTGTCAGGGACCGGGATGGGCTCGGCCTCGCAACGACGTTGGAGTCTCCGTGGAATGGCCGGCAGCTACCAGGCCGCGACGTTCCCGACGCCACAAGGCCAGCAATGGCCCGGACAGCGGGTTCCGCAATTGAACGCGCCACCCGCGCCACCTCCGGCGGCGCCTAACGGCGGCAAGTCGCAGGCCATGGCCGGCGTCGTTGTCGACGGCGGATTTGCCGGCCGTTCGTTTTTCGCTTAGTAGAGATCTTTGATGACCCCATAAGGGGTATTAAGACGAGGCGCCGCGGGACCGGCCGCGGCGCCTCATAACAGCAACGCCACTTTGAAGAGGAGTCTCGCATGAAGACAATGACGGAAACAAAGCGTTCGATCACGGCTCTCGCGAAGAGTCTGTTTTTCGGATCGCAATCATCGACCAATGGCCCGGTTGCGCAATTGGTCCCCGAGCTGCACCATGAGGATGTCGGGCGCCCGCATTCATCGTGGCTTCGCCAGAATCCGCTGATCGCCGGCGGACTCTATTTCTACCGCAAGGACTTCTGGTCCTACGCGGGGATCCAGGTCAACACGGCCGTGACCGCGAATACCAGCCTGTTCGGTTACGCCAACGGCAATACGACCATCATCCCGGGCGCCACGCCGATCACGGCCAACACCACGATCTGGCACACCAACATGGATACGGCCGGCGGGCAGTTCCAGTCGCCCGAGGTGCTCAATATCCTCATGGCCTCGGTGCTCGTCAATCCGTCGATGTTTATCGGCGATATGGCGCGCATCCTGTTTGACTCGGTGTTCATCATGCGCATCGGCCGCGGCGACTACGCCGAATCGCTGGCCTTGCGGATGCCGGCCGGCGGCGGCATCAGCTCGGCCTCCTCGGCCGTGTCGTGCAACGGCCTGCCCTACGTGCCGAACACGTACAAGATGGCCACCATGCCCGGCACCCTCGGCAACGGCATCCAGACGGAAGTCATGGGTGAAGTGGTCGAGCAGCAGCAGAAGCTGCAGGGCATCTGGAATCCGGCGAGCGCGTTCCCGGATGCAGCCAACAATACCGGCGTCTACACGACGGCCAACAGCGGCGCCACCGGCGGCATCGGCGTCGATCTGTGGATGATCGTGGCCGGGCAGTACGCGCGCATCATCAGTTAAAGTTTTGGGCGCCTCGGCGCCCAACTCTTAAAGTTTTGCAGGTTTCCAGTCCCCCGATTTAGGCGGGAAGGGAAGCGGGATTTGGGCGGCTCCTACCTCCGGTCGAGCGTATCGCCGCCCAGACTCCTGAAACAGAACGGGAGAGGATTTTCCAAATGCCAAGGGCAAATAAGCAACAAAAATGCTCGGTGTGCCAGGGCGCCAAGGTGCTGCCCAACCCGAACGCGCCGTCAGGGTATGCTCAGTGCCCGATCTGCGGCGGGACCGGCATCGCGGATCCGAACGTGGATCCGAAACCGCGCTTCTACAATTTCACGCCCGGCGGAGCCCAAGGAACGACGTTCGCACTGGCAGCCAACGCCGTGAACATCCAGGAGCAGTTCACCGTCGGAGACTATGATTTCTGGGCCATCTATATTTTGGCCACGTCGAACGGAGTGCCGTTATCGAACGCCGCGGCCGGCCTGTTTAGCGTCACGATCATTGATCAGTCGACGCGCAACTGGTCCGACAACCCGATTTTGAGCGTTCTGACGGCGGGATATGGAGAGCGGCCGTTTCCACTGCCAGCGCCGTTCAAGGTGCCCGGGCAGGGCATCCAGAAGGCCGTCTTCAACGAATTGAGCGGATCCACGAACACGATCCAGTTTGCGCTGTTCGGGTATGAAATGTTGCCGGTGACCGCGCCGGTACCGAATCCAGGAGTGTAAAAATGGACAATCCGAAACAGACGGAACTGACGGCCGCCGACTTCTACATGGCGAAAGCGATGGACATGTTGGCTCCCCGCTTGTTGGGCGCCATGCAAGCCGGCCGCGGCAAAGAGCAGGAGCTGGTCGACCAGATCCGCGACCAGGCCCGCTTCATCGCCGCCGAAATGTTAAAGGGCCGCGCGCAGTGGTTGAAAGACGTCGCGGCGATCGACGACACGACCAAGAAGTAAAGCAGTTCGATCCAAAGAACCGACCGGAGGGCAATCGTATGGCAGGACTCTTGAGCAATATCCAGAAAGCGCTGGGCCGGGGGACGCCGGCCGCGAACCAGGCGTTACAGACGTCTGTAGCGGGCAACCCGGGCCAGGATCCCAACTTGAATTCCAAGGGCGAGTGGGACCGCAAAGGAAAATCGAGCGTGATGTGCTTCGTTTGCCGCGGCGCCAAAGAAATCAACGGACAGGCCTGCACGGCCTGCGGCGGGACCGGCAACCAGACGGATGGGCCGGTGCCTCCGCCCAAAGACGACCAGGCGCGCGCCGGCTATTCCCGGACGCGGCAAACGCTCGTCGCGCCGCCGGTGAATCCGCGGGACAAGAAACCGCAATCCCGCGCGAATCCGAATGGACGGGTCAGCCTGTGAGCGTCAGTTCTGCTTTCGGCTTCGCGCTGGCCACGACCATCATCTTCCTGGGCGGCTTCGCCGTCGGCTCCACGGTCATCCTGTGGATCCTGAATGTGACCCTCAAAGACCGCGGCCCGGGCGGCCAATACGCCTGGAACGCGATGGTTAAAGTGCGATCGAAAGCGATGCAGATGGATACCTTCTGCGCCGATTGCTACGAACAAGCCGGCAAGCAGCTCGGATTGAAACCGATGCCCAGCTTCGCCTGTTGGAATTGTGGCGCTACGGTCAATCCGGGATATTCGGGCGGCTGTAGCTGCCCCAATGAGCAATGCAGCGCCTGGTACAACATCACGCCGTTCGGATCCTGTGAAACAAATCCGAATCGCGAAGATGCCCCCGTGTTTGCGTTAGCTCCGGGAGTACCGGGCGCCACGCTTGCGATCGACGGAACATGGAATGGGAAACGGGTGGAAGTGCCACCAGTAAGGCCAGCCGCAGAATGATCCAAAATCGCCTCATCGGACGGACCTGGTCGAACGATCCGGCGCCCGCACCCTATCCGCCCTGGTTGCGCCTCGGCTACATGACGCCCGAGCGGATCTATACGGCACCGCTTTATTTTCCAGGCGCGATGGACCGCTTCAAGATCATGGGCGGCCATGACATCGAACCATTCTTTTTGGTGGTGGGGGACTCGCCCGGCGGCCTGATCTCGATTGCCTCGCGCGATACGGAAGATCGACGGGTTACGCCGATCGGAGAATTTACGATGCTTTCGATCGGCGGCTATTCGTCGCTCGCAAGCAGCGGCAATGTCAGCAACGTTGCCGTGAGCATTTACGACGTCGACGGCGAAGGGCGCCCGCAGCGGCGCTGGAATCGCCAGATGATCAACCTTGCGAATTTTTCCGGCAAGTTTGAACCCATGACGCTACGGCAGCCCGTAATCTGTCCGGAGAAACAGCCGATCCTGGTCCGCATCACAAACCAGAGCACCTCGACGAATAGCGTCCAGATCGTTTTCGCGGGCGTGCGGCGGAGATACTCATGAGCTTCGGTGTGATCATTCCCGGGCATCGTGCGAACCTCGGCCGAAACGTGCCATTGGCGATGCGCCAGCATCTCTGGGGCGGCCCTACGGTGAACCCATTCCAGATCTCGGAAGACTCGGGCGGAGGATCCACGGCCAGCCGAACCGCACGCCTGGAGCAAGCAAGGATCTCGATGGCCGCGCGCCGAGGCCTGCCAGACGTCAACGCGGCGTTTTACCAGCAGCAAACTCAGGAATGGGATCAGCAGGCCACCCCGCGGGCGTGGCCGCCAGGAATGACGTTCCAGGAATCGCTCGAGCTCCTGGAGACGCAGCGGCGCCTGCAATTCTTGCCGACGATGATCGAAATCGTCCCTAACCAGAGAATGCCGGCATCCGGCCAGCCGTTCACCGAAATGAACGCGAGCGCGATGACCCAGCCGGCCGTCGGCTCGGATCAGATCGTTGTCGCCTTTCGCGTACCGAAGGCGCGCAACGGCATGATCCAGAAAATCTCGAACCAATCGGCCGTGGGCGGATTCAGCGACGGATCCGGCCAGCTCTCATGGCGGATCGATATCAACGGGAATACTTACTCAGGGTTCAACAATGTGATCGCCTCAATTGGAACCATGAGCAATCCCGCAGACTTCGCCGATGGGCCGATCCCAATTTTCGAAAATGATGTGGTGCAACTCATCTTGCGTAACGTGAGCTTGATTGCAGGCCCGGGCATCATTCAGGGGATGCTCCGCGGCTACTACTACCCGATTGCCAGGGAGAAAGAAGCGGTGGGATTTTGAAAAAGGTTTATATTCTTGCGTCACTGTTGGCCGCGGCTTCTTGTGGACCATCGGCTCATGCGCAGTATCTGGGAGCGACGAGCCCGCAGACCGTCGTTAATACGTTCCCCAATCCCAACACGCCAATCCTCAACGCGGTGACTGTGGCCACGGTGAGCTCCAATGTTTCGAACATCGGCAATACCGTTCATTACGTCGTTTACAACGTCACCGGCGGGACCAATACGATCGTCCGGATCCGCCTGGAAGGAAGCTTCGACGGCACCAACTTCAACCCGATCAGTGATACGGCAACCAATGGACTATCGGGCGGCCTGATCGCTTATCTCTACGTGCCGTTTGTGCGAGTCAACCTGCTGCAATTCAGCGGCGGCGGGAGCTTGACCGCAAACTACACCGGCACGTCCACCACGTCACAAAATAACTACGGCGTCTTTGGCCAGAACCTTTGGGACTTCCAGCTTGTGACGGCGAGCATCTCCGCGACGGTCAATCAAACGCTCTTTGCAAATCCTCCTCGGGGCCGGACCGGAGGGACCGTCTACTTCGCGTACACCAATTCGAGCTGCACAACGTCGACGTTGACGATCCAGACCAGCAGCGCTCCCACGGGATTCTCGGTGCCTGGATATTCAACGACGGGAGTCCTCACGCCGGCGATCCCACTCTCTGCTACAGCAGTCACGACGTTTGATCTTCGCGACTCCGCGGCGCCCCAATTAACTTTCAGCTATCAGCCGGTCGGCTGTGGCGGCGGCGCAACGTTTACGCTCTTCGTTGTCTACAATCAGCCACTCTACGGCCTGATGATGCAAGGCCCGATGATCAGCGGATCCGACAACCGATCAAATCCCGTAAAGATCGGATGCGCCTTCAATACGGCGCCCGCCACCGTAACAAATGGCCAAGTGGTCGATACCCAATGCGATGCGCAAGGGCGCCTGATTGCAACGCAACAAAGCGGAACACCGTGGGTCGTTGCCGGCGGGCTCACAAATAACAACGCGGCGCCTTCAAACAACAACCTGGGAGTACTTCCCAACATCGCCCAAGCAGCCAATCCGACCTTGACGGAAGGGTTTCAAAACCTCGGCAGTTTGGATCTATTCGGTCGCATGCGATCGTTTAATCCGGACCTGGTGCCCGCGGCCGGCACGATTACGGCCGTCTGCGCTTCGATCAATTCCTGCGGAGCGAATTCCACGGTCCAGGTAGCCACGAGCGGCTATTCGGGGGGCGGATTCGTTGTAACGATCAACTCCGGATCCGGAACTTTCAACTTTGACCGTTCGGTCGATGGTGGAAGCACGTGGAAGAATGATTTTGCTGCCTGCTGGACAGCTACCGGCGGCAAGTCATCGATCACGGCATCCGACACCTGCACAGTTCCAGTACCAGGGATGACGTCACATATCCGGGTGCGTTCATCCGTTTGTACTGGTTGTAATGTCACGGTTGCGCCTCGGCTTACACAGGCATCGGGGGCACCCATTATTTTTGGTTCCAGTGGAGAAGCGGCGTTTCTCAACTCATCCGCCACAATATCGAATGGCGCGAACACTTACGGATCGGCTTACATCATCAGCAATACGACTGTGACCGATGGCAATGGTTCCACGGCTTCAGCGATAGTTAATTCAGTGTCCCCGGTTGCGATGGGCGGCTTTCGCTTCAATCAAACGAGCTGGGACCGCGAACGAGGCACGACACCCTCCGCAACCGTGGGTATCACATGCTCGGCCTGCACGAGCACCCAGACGGGAGCGGATCAGGTCAATTATAATGGGCATGGGGCAGTGTGCACCTATGACGTTACGACAGTCACGGGGGCCGGAACCTTCCACCTGGATATTCAGGGGAAAGATGAAGTTTCGGGTAAATACTACGTGATCCTGACCGGAGCCAATGTCTCGACAACAGTGACGACAGTGGAAACCGTCCTCCCAGGCATCACGGTAGCGGCCAATGTGACCGCGTCCGCGACGTTGCCCCGAATTTGGCGGCCTCAGCTCGTTTACGTTTCAGGTACAAACCAGACGGCCACGGTAGGCTGTTCATCGATTTTATAGGAGAGAATCCCATGCTTCGAAAACTCGCGCTTGTTGCACTCATCGCCGTAATCGCCGGCGCCGCTTTCCTTTACGGCCAAGCAACGACCACCCTCAACCAGTTGAACTTGGACTGGAGTGGGAATAATGGCAACTTGGCAATCATCACGTTGACAGGATCTAAGGGCGGACAGACTCGCACGATCACGTTAAACCTGATCAATTCGACCTGTACTGCCACAGCGACGACATTTTGTGGTGGAGCGGCAAGCAGCAGCTTGACGCCTCAACAGGTGACCCAGCTTCAAGCGATGTTCCCCGATGCGCTTAAAAAGCAATTCGGTCAGAGTATCTTGAACGTGATCCAAACGGACACGGTGAACTAAGGGAGAATTCTTATGGGTCGACGCTATATCGGATCACTGGGAGACACGCTTCCCGCCACAACGTTGCCGGGCGCAACGGGATGGATCGCTCTCGCCATGAATTCGCCGACAGATCCCGGCCCGACCGTAGTCTGGAACGCCGTGGGCCCAACCGGGTGCGCAGTGCTGACCAAGGACGCAAGCGGCGCGATCGGCCGGCCGATCGCCGGCGGCGCCCAGGGCGTGGGAAATATCAACCTGCCCACGCTGCCCATCACGTTGTACCTGATCCCGACCGCAATGGGCGCCGACTACGCGCCGATCGCCTCGGTCACCGTCTACGCAGCAGCCGGCCTTTACGTATCGCCCGGCGCCCTGCCAGCCGCGTTGATTCTTTCGAGCTATCATTTGCCGGCAAATCTTCCCGTGAATCCTCCTCCGCCGGCACAAAGCAGCAGTGGAGGAAACCCGCCACCGGCTAACAGCGGCAGCGGCAGCAATCCGCCACCGGCAACGACCAATACAAACCCGCCCATTGTGCTGAACACCGATCGCATGGCGGGCGCTACGGGTTGGATGCTTGTCGTTGTCGCCTCCCTGCCCCACTTCGATCTCACCTGGGGCGAGTCCGGAGCTCCCATCGATAAGGTGATCATCCAGGTCGGAGACGGCCTGCTGCAGCTCTTCACCTCGGGATCGAACGGAGGCACAGCCTCCGCGGACTGGCTGGGATCTTTCGAAGTGGTGCATATGTACCTGGTGCCCGTTGACACTAACGGCAATCAATACGCACCGGCCGAAGTGCTGACCATCAAAGGGGCGCCCGGGATCTACGCCTCGGCCAGTGTGCCGGCCAGCTATCTCACGGCCGCCAAGCAAGCCAATCCCGGATTGCAGGTATTCCAGGCCGCGAGTCCCGCCGATGCCGCGAAAGTGGTAACATCCACTGGATTCTTTGATGGCTTCTGGACGTGGATCCAGGCGAACCCGATCCCGGCAGCGATCGGCGGCGTTGGAGGACTCTGGGGGCTCAGCAAACTCTTCGGCAATAGGGGACGTTAGTGATGCCAGCTCCATGCGTACGACTGCAATTGATCGGGGAAGACGGCGAGCCCGTCACCGGCCACGAAGCGGAATGGGAATTTGGTCACATCACCGATGGGGTCAAGTTCTTCGAAGACTCTGACCGCACGTTGGACGCTCTATTCGACGGCAACCTGGAAGCACCGGCGCCCGGGGAGCTCGAGGATGAGGACGAAGACGACGAGGATGACGAAGATGAGGACGATATCCTCATCGCCTAGGGGCTACGGGCCGGAAAATACCCGATTTTGTACAAATCGCATATTTTGCGAGGCTCGGCCGAGGAATTGTAACAAAAGGTTCCAAATGTAACGAAAAGTTACACAACTTGCTAAAATGAGCAGGTTGCCGATTCGACGAATTGCCAATATGAGCCACAATCCCCGAAATCGGCAATCCAACCATACCCCTCCCCCCCTCGTTCTTTCGTCTCCGTGGCAGCCTGCCTCCGCAGTGGGGTCCTAATCAGCCCATGGGAATGCGCTTTTACCCCGTTTCGATGTCCCGGCTGGGCGCGACCGCGGCATCGGCCGAAACCGTGGCCAACTACATCGCGTCGACGGCCGCGGCCTGGGGCGTGGATCCCAATCTGGCGATCGCTGTGGCGGATCACGAGTCCCGGTTCCGGACGGACGTCGTCTCCTCGGCCGGCGCGATCGGCGTCATGCAGCTCATGCCGGCGACTGCGGCAGGCCTCGGCGTCGATCCGCGGGACTGGCAGCAGAACGTCCAGGGCGGCGTGCGCCTGCTGGCATCGCTCCTCAGCCAATTCAACGGGGATATCGCCGCGGCGCTCGGCGCCTATGACTGGGGAGCGAGCCGCGTCAAAAAAGCCATGGCCAACTATGGAGACGCCTGGTTGGATCACGCGCCGGCGGAAACGCGCGCTTACGTGCCGGCGATTCTCGCGACGCTCGGATATCCGGGCCCCTACTCGCCCGAATTACAGACGCCTGTAACGACCGATGCCGGCGGATCCGCGGATCCCGGCGGCGCCCTCCCCGACTACGGCACCGGCGTCGAGGATGCCAATTACTGGCCTTACCTCGGCCTGGGGATCGCGTTACTCTTTGGGATCACGATTATAAAAAGCTAAGCCGTTCGCAAAAAAAGATTGACATGGTTTGCGAACGCGCGTATTATTGAAAATAACCGCAACGGTGGGGGATTCGACTTCATGACGGTTGGGACTCAGCAGTTAAATACAGCGAGTCCTAAGAATCCCCCAGGGCTTTAAAAATTTCCTCCCTAGGAGGTCGGGATGCAAGTCACAAAGAAGGCAAGCAACGAATCGAAGGCGTACGGCATTACGGTCGAACAGCCGGCACTGCACCCAGCATCGAAAATCGAAACGGAGTGGACTTGGCGGCGCAATCTCCCCTCGGTCGAGCTGCAACGCGCGCTGTCGCATACTCGCCTGAAATACTCGTCTAAGCCAAACACGATCTATTCCGCGATCCCAATGGACGACGCTGTAATCGGCGTTTTCGGCGACTGCCACAACGTCTGTTACGAGTGGTTCATTTTCCGCCAAGACGGATCACTCACGCACTCCGACGAAGCGCACGGTAGCACAGACTCCGCCATGCGCGGATTGATGAAGCATTGGCTGCTTACGCTGGATACGTACATGTGGGGAACTGGCGAGCGTGAACAATTTCAGGCGCAGATAAACGACTTAGTGTAATCAGCGGTTATTTCCTCCACCGGAGGTCGGGATCATGGATTTGATTGGTACAGCGATCGTGGCAGTTGCGTTTATCACTTGCTTGGCACTCGCGGAGGGCGCCGAATGGCTATGGAAGAAATGGAAAACCTTCAGACAACAGCTCCACCCGTAGTCACGTGGATCTTTGTCGACGTTCCAGGCCTGCCAGCCTGCAAATGTGCAAAACCGTCGACGATTCAATGGACCGCGCTCACGCCCAAGAGAATTCTCTATCAGGAGACGTACTGCATCGCCTGTCACCAGCAGCATATGAAGCTGATCGACGGGATCTTTGGCGAGGAGTTCGGGGACATCTACTTTCTGAGGTTCGAGCGAAAGGCGACTTCATTTCGTGCCGAATAAGAAGCGGGAGGCGATGATTGTGGCGTCAACGATCTGCCCCGACTGTAAGGCCGCGGTCGGCGAACTGTGCCGGCTACGGGATCCGCGATCGCGCCGCGGCGCCGGCCGGCCGATCCTACACTCCGAACGCCGGCAAGCTTGGCAGCAAGCAAACCCATGGCAGCGCGTCGACGCCGGCGGAAAGGTTCGCGGCCGATACGCCACCCAGGGCGCCGCGGAGAAAGCATGCATCGCAGGAGACACCATACGGAGGGCAGAATGAAAAAGAGAAAAAGAATCACTAAGGCCGAAGCCGAAAAACGAGTAAAGAGGTCGGCATCCAAACTGCACCGATACGTTAAGACATTGGAGAAACGCAGAACCAATAAGATCGATGATGCTATAGGTTCAGCCTTCATTATCGGCGCGGCCCTCGGCATGGCAACCAAGGTGCTCCTGGATTCACTACCACAAGGCTTCCCGATATCGAAGAAGCGCGTTAGATTCCCAGTACCTACAACACCTGCCCATTGGGCCCGTCTAGGCCGCAAATGATGGGGAAACTACAATCTACAATCGACACGCTGAAGGACGCTGAAAGGCAGGTTCTCGAGCTCCTAGAGCATAACGCCCCAGGATCCTCAAATTTTGATCATCTCCACAATGCCAAGATCAGCGTCTGGAAGGCGATCGACGAGCTCCGAGAAATCAGATGACAGCCGAACCGTTCCTCATCCTCGCAGCCGCTTGCCTCGGATTCACGTTGGGCTGGAAGGTTCATCTGCACGTCGAACCGCCCGCCGGCTACAATTCTGACCTGGAACGATGCACGCTCACAACCCAGCAGCTCTATAAAGCAAACTACCAGGCGATTCAACTGATCGCCGCCCGCGCGCCCAGGATCACGGAGAAACAAGGAATCGAAATCCTGCAAAACGTAATGGATCACCTGCAGCGCCGACACATAGAGCTAAGCGGGAAACTCAACTCATGATCGCCGCGACCTACAGCCGGGTTTCGACTCCGGACCAAAAGCTGGACTCCCAACTAGACGAGCTACGCGACTACATCAGCCGGCGCGGATGGAAGACATACGATCCACAGTACCCAGCGCTTCCCGTCGACGGCGCCGGTCCAGGATTCTCCGACGTCGGATTTTCCGGAGCCAAGACCAAACGGCCAGGCCTGGACGCGCTTCTGGCAGCCGCGGCGCGCAGAGAATTCCAGGTAGTGGTCGTTTCCCGCTTCGATCGCCTCGGCCGATCGACGCTGCACCTCCTGCAGCTCCTCAACCAGTTCCGAGAATTGAATATCGACGTCGTCTCTGTCCACCAGGCGATCGACACGACGACGTCCATGGGGCGGATGCTGTTCACCGTCATCGCCGCCTTTGCCGAGGTCGAGCGCGACATGATCCGCGAGCGATCGATCGCCGGCCAGGCCGCGGCTCGAGCACGGGGCGCGCGGATCGGCCGGCCGCAGCGGGATCCGTCAGGAAAGCTCCGGAAGAAAGTCGTGCTCATGCGAGCAAGGAAACCGCCGGCATCCTGGACCGAGATCTGCAAAGTGACCGGACTAAAAAGAACCACAGCCTTCGAACTAGTCCACGGCCGGAAGGGGAAAACCTCATGAGCCTAATCAGCGGCATGGTTTACGTCTTAGCAGAGTTTCCCAGCGTCGACGTTCTCGAGAACTGGACCGACGACATGGTCAGTTTTCACTTTCTCGAGGAAATCGCACGTAGCAAACGCATGGAGCCGGCCTATTGGACAAATCACCACATCCGCGCCGGCTGGGGAATGCTCTGCTGCTCAAAAACTATTGCAGCCGCCAGGCCTTGGGGATGCCAGCCAGAAGTGCCACCGATCGAGCTGCCAGACGACGCATACATGCAGCTTTCCGAAAACGAAAGAATCGAACGGCGCCGACTGACAAATCTCTGGGCCAATCCACCGATCGAGCAATGGCTGAGCTGCCGGCAATGCCAAGCAACCTGGTTGTATCAACCACGCTGGAACCGATGGGGCATGTTTTTAATATGAATCGCGGCGCCAAGTGGGACGTCAGTGTTGCCGGCGTCCACGATTACACCGACCGGCAACATTGGATCGGATGCGTCGACAAGCAGACCAGCCAGGACGGCCTGCCCTGCTGGATCGCGGCGATCGGCTTCATCCACCGGAGCAGACCAAGGATCCTGGGAGAGTTCGATTGTTTGGCGATCGCCAAATGGGCAGTGGAACAGGAATGGAGCAAAGCATGAGAGAGCTGGTGAAGTTTCTTGTGCTGCACATTCTGGCTATGATTGCCGCGGGCATGACTGGCCTGCTCTTGGCACTGGACTGTCCGGCCTGGGGAATCGGCGCCGCCGGCCTGCTAAGCCTCGCACTGGAAGCTTACGCGATCTACTTCATGCTTCGCTTTGCACTGGAGGAAGAATAGGGCCTTTAGTCGTGTAGCGTTTCAATCGCCTTCAATGGAGCCACAGAACCCTCGATGCCGGCGGGCGCCGGCAGCGGACTCGCACGAAGATACAAGAACGCGGAGAGGATGCCATTGATCAGAAACCCACCCAGGGCGAGCAAAATCGTATTCTTCAGACCGCGTCCGGTATTGAAAGTTTCTGGGGCAACTAGTACGCCACTGACGTCCGCTTGAAACCGCAGAAGCACCCCCACCGATAAACGCCGCGCCCAACCCGTAAAGCCAAGGTTTCCATTTCATGGCGGGATTCTAGCACAATCGAGGTTTGGAACCCGTTCGCAAAGTGTCCTAGATCTTAAGGCTCAGAAGTGATTGATTTCACGACACCGTCGGATATCCGTTTTGGCTATTCGCAATCCGAGTGGTTTACGAACGATCTTACCTGGTAGTGTCCCAGTTCGAGTGGATCCAGAAACCCACGAAAAAGAGCGTATAGCCGGCAAACGCACACCGCAGCGGTAATCCAACCTCCGCAGCGTAGGAGACGCTAACGCCAAAGCAAAAAAGGCTGAGCACAGCCATTATCAACAGCCACAGCCGTTTCATGGGAGAAAGTCGGAACCGACGAAGCCCGGAGAGTGAGAGTGTGCGCCTGGATCGATGGACCACAAAACCAACGCCAAGGCAATCGACATGGCCACAAAGATCAAGGCGTTAACCCATCCTTTCGCCTTCAGAATCGGAACGATCAGGAAAAAACCAAAGATCAGGACCAACGGGACGTTGACCCATGGCCACGGGTTGAAGTCCGGATGAACAGCCAGCCTATGGACTAAGATCCCGAAATAACAGATCGCGGCGATCGCCACGTTGACCCAAAGGTAAGGCCGATCGGGCATGATCTTCATGATTCTTGACCTGACCTTTCAAGTCGTGCCGTGTTAACGATGCTACGGAATGGATTCGCTCGTTTCAGCCCAGAAATCCGATTCAGGTGAACCCATATCGCGGCCCAGTATCCGAACATCTGGAATTTGTAACGGGCAAGCGAATCGATTGCCTTACGCTCCGCATTCTCTAGTTCTTGCTCAAGTGTCGTCATGCAGCGATCCTCCGTTGCCCACGAAAGGGCGGGAATTCGTCCCAGGTTCGGCCGTCCAGCTCGCGGCCTCCGGAATCGTGATGCTGGCCACCCCACTGCTTGAAGTAGAACGGCACCGGCCGCCGGATCCGGCTGAGCGGCGAGCGTTGCGTGCATTGATCGCGCAAGGAACGAAGAATCCGGAACGGATCCGCGGGATGCCGCGCGGCCGGTCCGCTTTCCAAGCCGGCAATGACCCACTCAATCCATTGATCGAAGCCATCCGGCAGCACGATCGGCGCCAGCAGAGGCTCGAGGCTGACGAAAAACCGGCGACTACAGACGTTTGTAACGATGCGCGCTTGGCGCAGTCTCTCGTCAAAGGACTCCTGGTTTTCGGCCGAGAACCCAAGTTTCACATTCGGATACCCGCCATACCAATCCGGCGGCCAGCATTCCGGCAGGCGATGGACGCGCTTCGTCAGGATCAGATAGGTGAGCTGGGGCGTACGGCGGATGATCGCCCAGGCCTCATGGCGCCATTCATCGGCCGCAGGATGGAAGAAATCCGACCAGGAACAAGTGAAGACGGCCGCCGGCTCTTTCCATTTCAACGGGGCGTTAAACGTGGGCGGTTTAGATCGGATCACCGTCGACGGATCCTGCCCGTAGCGCTTCTTTTCCCGGAACATGTAGCAAAACTTACAGCCCGTCGAGACGTGCGTGCAGCCCTGCCAGGGATTCCAGGTATGGCCCGGAGCTAGGCCGGGAGGGTGGCACCATCCGATCGCGGTACGCTCAGCCACGGCCGCCAACTTTCCAACGGAGCCAGGCCCAAAAACCCACGCCCAAGGGCCCAGGAGGCGCCGGCAGACGCTTCGACAATTCCAAAGAACAGTCTTTCGAGCACTTCGGGCAATACCAGACGTCCGAATCGGCATAGGACCAATCCAACCGCGATATCAAGACCCAGTAATTGTAAGGAGCTGTTCCCATGACCCGGCAAGATGAACAGCACGGAGTTGAAACGCGAACCGTGATCATCTAACAATGACCTCCGCAGACGACGAGAGCACCACGAGTGTGCCATTCACCAGCAATCGTGATCAGCGTACCGCCCAACGGGACCGGATCCGTATAGACGACCTTTTGGGACATTTTCACCAGATCGATCTGGTCCTGCATAAACGCTGGAACGCAGGCCTTCGGGACAAAGGCGATCCAATCGACATCATCATGGCCAGGAGCACTTGGAGAGAGAGCCTTGATCTCCTCGGGGCAAAATTGAATCGGCCAGATCGTGATGTGGTCATCGTGAGAAAGCAGCTCGGCAATTACCATGGGCCCTTCCGTTCTAAAAAAGCAGGAAACACGCTTCCAGCAGCCCCAGTGCGCAACCAACCGCGCGAGCAAGAGAGACAGCGGTATCCGAGAACCTGCCGTCCCTTGACGACCCGACAAATATTCTTAGACCCACACTGCGGGCAAAGCTTCAGATGGTGATAATTGCGTCCCGACCAGGCCGCCAGAGTATTTCGATCGATCCGCAAGAGGCCAGCGGCTTTCCGATCGGATAGGCGGGTGTTTCGCTGCCAGAGTACAGCCGCTTCTTTCAGAATCCGATAGATCCGGAACAGCCGGCCCTCTTCGTTCAGCTCCAAAGCCAGCAAGGCGCGAAGCGCATCGTCTGTCATCGCTTCTTTCCTCCGCGACCTCCGCCCCGCGGCGCCGGCGGAATCGGCGCCAGGCCCACGCGCTGCAGAACATCGGTCACCAGGCCCTCAACAAAATTGGCCGCGATCGCGCCCGAGTTGCGCGCCAGATCCTGCTGCTGCAGGGTGACCCAAAGCCGGGATCCCAATTCCGCTATCTCCCGAAGAACGGCGCGCGCCTCGGCGACGTCCGGAGGCAAGGACATCTGGGCCGCATCCAAGCGATCCGCCCAACTGCGGAGAGTGAGCGAAAGGGTCCGGAGCTGCAGCGGCCCGCTCATTTGCGCACCGGCCTGGGTATCGGCCGCTCCACTGGCTCGGGCACCTCATGCGTGATCGTTCCGGTTTCAGCATCAGCATTGGCGTCGGAATAGGTCGAACGAACGACCGGACCGAGTACACTGGACAGAATCGCCAATTGATCGCCCGGCCAGGTCAACGTGGGCCGCGTGGCGGGATCCCACGTATGGTATTCGTTTCGATAATCCACGATCGCCCGCGAAACCGCCTGCAGAGTAAACGCGTAGTTCTTTACGGACTTGATGAACCGATCGCCGGCATGGGCATCGGTGTACAAAGGAGCATGAACGCCAGTGGCGCGAACGAGCTCGAGCAGGACCTGATCGAAGAATTGGGCATCGGATGGAGTCTGCGCGCTCATTTGGCCGCCTTCTTCTTCAGCGGTTTACGCGCTTTCTTCACCGCCTTCGCTTTCTTGCCGGCCGCGGCCTTCGGGAGTTTCTTGCCTACTCTCTTGACCTCCACGGCCTTCGTTACAGACGTCTGGACTTTGCCGTCAGCAGCCTTGCCGCCCTTTGCCGGCGGATCCCCGGCCACGGGCAGCAGACCGCGGCGCTTCGCGATGATCGCAGCGGGATCCAGCTTCAGCTCCTCGGCCAAAAGATTCGCGAAGGGCTTGGCATGATCCAGATTCCCCTGAATGGCACAACTACGAGCCATCTGCTGTAATTGCTTGCTCGTCAATCCACTCAGATCCTCCCACCGTTTTTCGATGGGATAATCACGGATCTTGAATGTTTTCCGCATCTCCTGCCAGTCAGTGAAATCGATCACTTCGATCGCCTGGAACAGCAAGGAACGGAGAACCATATCCGGCGTGACCTTTGCCGCAATCGCATCGACAATCGCCGCTTTGTCTTTCCGCTCCTCTTTGCGGCGTTTTTCGTCCTCGGCCTGCTTCTTCTTCCAGCTCTCCTGCCGCTCCGCAGGCGCCGCCCCTGTATCGCCGGGATGATGGATCTTGCAAGAGGCGTCGATACAAACAGGCCTCAGCTTGCCCAAATGATCGTCTTTGCCACCCTCGGCCATGACGATGACCCCCATGCGTCTGCTGGGGCACTCCTTTCCATAGGCTGGAGTGTAGTCGCCCTTCCCGCGTGGTTTGTATTTCTTCATGACCTCGTCGTCATGACGGTAGGAATCGTTCAGGAAAACCAACTGAGCCTTTGGGATTTTCGAAGCAACCAGATCGATATGAGCAAACGTTTTGTCCATGTAGCAACTCGGATCCGTGCAGGTGTGATCGTTCCCCACCTCGGCCCGGATCTCAGAATTGACCGCGGAAAACTTCGGACACGCGCTGCAGGCCTGGACGTCCTTCACAAGGTTCGCGACTGTGCGATCAAACGGGCAATTGCGCATGTCTTTGAACGCATTCTCCGCGATCCAGTCCTTTGTTTCTAAAATCGTGAATGGACTGTCACGGTGATCGTTCAAAAAATCCTTCTGCAAGCGCTGGGGCAGCCGGGCCACCCGTTCCAGATGGCTTGGTGTCAGAATCCCCTCTTTGGCCGCCTCAATCAGCTCCGGAGCTGCCTTGAGCATCGCAAGCGAGTTATAGACGAAGTTGCGCTTGGAAGGGCCGCCCAACGTTTGCGCGATGGAATCCACGGTGTGCGGCTTTACACCATTCACTGCCGGCATCGCCAGCAGCTTCCGGAACCCCTCGGCCTGTTCGATCGGATCGACGTCTTTGCGCGTGATGTTCTCAATCAGGATTTGCTCCTGGATCTCCACATCCGTGATTTTCTCGTCCACCATGACCGGCATCATTGCCAGGCCGGCTTGCTTGGATGCCCTCCAACGGCATTCTCCGAAGACGATTTCGAAACCGTCCGTCTTCGGCCGGCCGGAATTGCCACCCGCCGGCACGACCTTAATCGGCTGGAGCACACCATGCTCCGAGATCGACACCGACAGCTCTTTGATATAGGCGTCGTCAAACGTCTTTCGGGTATTGAACGGCGAGCGGACGATCCGGCCGATCGGAACTACTTGCGTGGGTAACGCGACAAAGTCAGGCATTGGTTTCACCCCTCCGGTTTTGGTGAAAACTGCCAGGTCAGGCGGCCTGGTCGATCCGCACGGGAGGCTTACGGAGGCCCCGTCTTTCCGCGGCCGGCTTTTCGGCCTTGATCGCGCTGATCTCGATCTCGATCCGGGCATCGGCCCGGTCCTGGTCCTGAGTGACCAGCTCGACCGGCAGCCATTGCTCGATCGCCGCGGCCATCGCGAGATCCGTGGCCACTTGGACGCGCGGCGCCGCAATGCGCAGTTTGCGCCGAACGATCAGCTTTACTTCCACGTAACAATCGAAAAAGTCTTCGCTCATGACAGTGTGAAGTAGCTAATCGCGCTCACCGGGCCCAGATAAATTCGAACCA